>JGI24136J36422_10000001_pt1 | contig 179315 bp, 106 predicted proteins | sample BarGraNGADG00212_2_FD_36422 | JGI IMG/M metagenome (IMG submission 36422)
CCCCGCCGCGCCGTATTCTTGGAAGCGCAAAAGGCCCACCGGACTCGCGCCGAATACATCGACCGATTCCCGTGGGAGCAATTGTCCAACGAAACAGATCTCGCATTCGGCGCGTTTGTGGAATGGCTTGACATGCCGACGCACATCGGCGGAGACGGCAAACTCGCCCGGATGCAGACGGACCTGGCGAAGAAGATCGACCGCCTGCCGCAGCAAATAACTGGGTGGATCAAGGCTTATGATTGGGAGTCGCGGACAGAGGCATACGACGATTACGCCAACAACCCCGGCAACCTCGCGACTCGCGTGGGGGTCAAAGAATACACCCAAAAAGTGCGGATGCTCAACAACGTCTTTCTCGACAAGGTTATTGCCTGCATCGAGCAGATTAAGCCAGAGGACATAAGCCTCGACGCCAACCTGCGGGGCATCCTCAAGATCGTGAAGGACATGGCGGACCAGGCAACCGAACTCGAACAACCGCTCACAGATCGCGAAAGAGAGGGTAAGATCAATGTCCTCACAACCAAGCTCCTCAGAAACATTGCCGCAACAACTGCTCGATCTGCTGCCAAAGCCCTTGGCGGAGATGAGTTCGGAGGAACTGGACATAGCGATCGAGGCGGCGACGAGGATGGAGGAGAGACTCTACTACTCGACGGACCCGACTGATTCCGAATACGGCAAATACTGGGGGTTCCCGGAGAAATTCGTGTCGGAAGTCCTCGGTATCACGACAACGCCAGACCAGAAAAAGATCCTCGACGCAGTGGCGCGAGGGCATACGCGGATAGTCGTTAAGGGCGCCAACTCGACAGGCAAAACGCAGGGTGTCGCCAGCCTTATCATCTACTACAAAGTCGCGCCCACATCCAGCATCGTGATTACCAGCGCGCCGTCTGAAGCGCAGGTCAAAGGTCAGATTTGGCAGGAGATCCGCGACCAGATCAAGCAAGCAAACAAGCGCGGTGCCGGCATCGACGTTCGCGGGATGAAGCCTTCCGACCCTGAATGGCACCTTGAAGCGCTGAACTACGCGAAGGGCATCGCGACAAACCACCGAGAGCGATTCAAGGGCGACCATCACAAAAACTTCATGGGGATCGGCGACGAAGGCCCCGGCCTGGCGGCATGGGTTTTGGACGGCTTCGAGCAAATGGCGAGTGCAACCGGCAATATTATCATCCTCATGGGCAACCCGACAAATCCGAGTGGCCCATTTTTCGAGGCATTTGGTGCCGATTCGCCCTGGCACAAGATAACCCTGAGCGCACTCGATCATCCGAATGTCCTGACAGGCAAAGACATAATCCCCGGCGGGGTCAGCCGCGAAGCCGTCGAACGCGATATTCAATCGCACTGCCAGGATCTCGGACCTGGCGACGAGCGCGAGCCGCAGGACTTCGAGTATCCGCGCGGCAGTGGCGAATGGCATCGGCCGGACAACATCTTCCTCTGCCGCAGGATGGGCGAGTTCCCGCGCGAAGGCGAAGAAACGCTGATTCCGATATATCTGATGGAGGTCGCTAAGAACAATCGGCAGGACATTGACACAAACATCCCCGTTGACATCGGGATGGACGTTGCAGGCAAGGGCGGGGACTACACGGTTTGCTATGCTCGGCGCGGCCAATCGGTCCTGAAGCGAGTCCGGTGGAAGGGCTACGACCCAGAGGATTCAAGCAGAAAACTCGCGTTGATGATCAATTCCTACGTTGCCGCCGCGATCCCGGTTGGGACAGTCGCCATCGACGCGATAGGCATGGGGTCGGGTATTGCGGCACGACTTCAGCACATGCGCGATGAAGGAGATATACATTGCGATCGCGTATTGGCTGTACAGGTAAGCGAAAAAGGTTTGAACCGCGATACCTACTCGACGCAAAGGGCGGAACTTGCGTTCGGATTGGCCGAAAGATTCAAAAGCGAGCAGATTGATTTAACCCGGCTGGGTGCTGAAGTGGCCGATTTCGAGGTCGATGTCGCGGCGATAGAGATAACGCCAGACAGCAGAGGAAAGCTGAACTATTCCGAGAAAGAAGTCATCAGGAAAAAGATCGGTCGGTCTCCTGACGACTTCGACGCCATGTGTCTGGCATTCATAGATACGGTCGATACATTTGCATCCGATTATTCGCACGTGATGAGTTCGGCATGAGACTACCAACAACGAATCTTACCTCGAAGATCAAGGCAGCCTACGACGCATTCAAGGGCGCCTCGCCAACAGGCCGCGGGTCCGCGGCTTCTTCGTCGTACGAGATGCTTGCGAAGATGTTCCAGGTCTCCTATGAGCGGACTCAGATCCACAAAGACCTTGAGCGGATGGACAAGACCGATGAGATTGTCGCATTCTCGCACGACGCGATGGCGAATCGGGCAACCGGGATGGAAGACCCGACCCTCGACATCTTCCAGGCCGTGACTGAATCCGAGGCGAACTATGACTCGCCGGCTGATGAATCGACAGTCAAGCGAGCACAACACGAGATCACCGACCTCATATATCGCGCGGATTTGCGGAACGAGGTCTGGCAGATAGCCCGCTTCTCGGTGAAGTTCGGAAACGAGTTTCGCGAGTTGTTGGTCGATGCGCAGTCGATGAACATCACCGGGCTCAAGCAACTGCCCGAGCATACGATGTGGCCGCGGATGGATGAGCGCGGCAACCGAGTGCCCGGTTACGAGCAGCGGCTCGAAACCAGTGTTGGGCAGCCGATCATCTTTACGGATTGGGAGATCGTGCATTTCGCGTTTGGAGAATGCGACGGGTTTCTCGGGACGCCGCTGTTTGGTTGCGCACGCAAGAACTGGAAACGGCTCAACATGGCGGAGGATGTGACCGCCATTCAACGATACGAGAACATGGGTCCGCGATGGGAGCACAAAGTTCCTGTCGGCACCGGCGACACGGTCCAGCAGAAGCAGGAAGCGATCGAGCAGTTCAAGTCCCTGATGACGACGATGGACTACTTCAATCAGACGAGCAACTCGATCGAGAAATGGGAAGCGCCAACCGGCATCAAAAAACAGTTCTTCCTCCCCGACGACGGGTCGAATCGAGGTGGAACCACGATGATGGAGCCGAGCAACGCGCAATTGTCGAATCTGGCCGACTTGGAGCATTTCTTGAACAGGCTGATAACGGCATCACATTTGCCGAAACGATATTTCCCGTTTGAGGGTTCGACCCCGAAGTTGTCCGAGGGTGGCGGTTCCGCGGAAGATAAGCACTTCGTCTGCACCCTGATGCTGGTCCAGATGATGATTAAGCGCGGGCTCGCGGCGATATTCGACCGGCAGTTATTGCTCAAGGGCATCGACCCGGGCAGCATTCGGTACGTCATCAAGATGGCTGACATATCGACAACCGAGCAGCTGCGCGACGCGCAGACACGAGCGGCGTTGTCGAACGCAATGACTGCCTGGCTGAAGGAATATCCTGAGATGCGGGAGAAGTCGGATGTGATGCTCAGAGAGTTCAGCCGCATGAGCGACACGAGCCAGATGGCGTTGTCGAAGATCGAGATCAAGCCGAAGCCCGAACCTGTTGCGCCTGTAGTAGCCGATCCGAACGCACCAGTAGACCCGAGCGCAACGCCGGCACCAGACAAACGGGTGCAGTTGCCGGGGGTGGGTGAACCCGCCGGGCGAATGAAAGTATAGGGAAGATCGCATGGCCACAACCCAAAAGGCATCTGCAAAACAGCCAGTCAAAGTATCGCCGAAGAAGCAGATGGATAGCTGGTCGTATTTCTGCGGTTACATATTCAAAAATGCGGTCGATTCCCACAAGGGCGCGAAGTAGGAGGCAACCGATGGACCCGAAGATCCGAATACAAGCGATGCGAGATTTCCTCACGCAAGCCGGCGCGAGGCTTTCTGCCGCGACGATAGCGACAATCAAATCAGCGATTGAGACGTTGGAGGGTTTGGTTGGTGTCGAGACTCCTGACGAAGATGCCGTCGAGCAGGGGTTCGTTTCGGCGCAGAAGATCTTCTGCCAAGCGATGGTCACGGGAATCTCGACCTCGGACACCTACGAGGAACTGATATGGAAACTCAGCCGAGCGGTGCGCGGCGACAAGACGCTTCCGGGCGACTATCGCTATACGATCTTCACGCACCAGCAATGGGTAGCGTTTGAGGCTTATTCCCGGGAGACCTACGAGTCGGTCGGAATCTATATCGCCGACTATTTCGACGACGGCGCAACGATCGCGTTCTCGAATGTCCGTGACGCCTCGATTCAGACGATCATCGTCGCGATTGCCGAGTCCGAACAGTTCGCGATTGCCGAACAGAGGAAGAAGCTCTGCGAGGGATCGGACGTGTCCGATTGCCGGATACTGACAGATCCGGTTGGCGCGGTCATGTTCCAGTCGATGCGAAATGGAGTAATCTGCCAGAAGCGCGAGGATGGGCGATACATCATTCAGGGGATCGCGACTCACGGCAATGTTGTGAACAAGTGCAACCCGCCGATCGTATTCCCAACGGCTTTGTGGGCGAGCGAACTTGAAGCAGTGCAGGAGTTGATCGCTCAGGGCAAGGCGGTCGGATGTTTGGGACACCCGGCGACCGAGGATGGAGACTACCGCGAACCGACCGAGGCGGAGTTCGCGATGCGGTTCACTTCGCTCGTGCAGAGTGGCGACTACTTCGTTTTCGAGGCCGTGACATGCACGAGCCAGGCTGGTAAGGACTTCGCCGCGCTCATCGACGACGGTGTGGCTTTCGACATGAGCACAGTCGCCCGGGCGAAGACAAAGAAGGAAGATTGGATGGGTCAGTCGGTGCATGTCGCACAGCCCGACAACTTCCAATGGATACGAATTGCCGATGCGGTGCTTCAGGGCGCGAGCCCCGGAGCAGAGATAACAGATGTACGGCTCCAGGCGTTGAATATGGGGCCACACGAGGAGGACACGATGACACCCGAAGAGATCAAAGCATTGATCGATCAGGCCACTGCCACCGGCAGTGCCGACATCACAGCCCTCCAGGCCGATCTGAAGAAGATCACTGATACCCTGGAGCAGAAGAAGACTCTCACTGAGGACCAGGAGAAGGTTCTCGCGCAGGCAGGCGAGATTGTTGCTCGCGACGAAGCCGCCAAGGTCGCGACCGCTCGCGACGCGAAGGTCGAGTCCGTCGTCGATGCGATGATGCAAGGCGACGCCAAGAAGTTCGAGCCGATGTTCAGTCAGTCGGCGAAAAGCATTCTGTCGAGCATGTGCCAGTCGGCGGATGACGTCGAGGACAAGGTTCCGCAGTTGCTCGAAGCCATGAAGCCGATGCTACTCCAGCAGGTGACGATGGCGTCCAAGGGGATGTATATTCCCGAGTACAAGGGCGAGTCGAAGATCGTCGTGAACACTCCCGGCGAAGCGATCGAGGATCTGGTCCAGACCGCGGTAAAGCAGGACAAGATCAAGGACAACGGGCGGGATGACCCGTCGAACATGGCTCGCAACGCCCGGATGATGTTGCAGACGTTGGCGATGGAGAAGCCGGCCTATGCGGTCGCCCATATGCGGGTCCGCAACGGAGACTGCAAATCAGTCGGCGACATGAAGACATTCCTGCAGCAGAGCTACGGGATGCTTACGCAGGACATCCCGGTCGGCGCCATGACTACGGACGATGTGGCGACCGCCATTCCGTTCGTGCTGCCGATCGTGATGGAGATGATCCCGCAGTTGATCGCGGCTCGATACGCATCGTTGCAACCGATGAGCAAGTCGCTCGGCACGATCGCGTATTGGAAGACGTACGGCACGAACGCCCAGAATGCTGACTTCCTCGTGAAGGACGTGGACAACTTCACCGGCTCCTATGCCACAGATCCCGGCGAGAAGCAGGCGATGAAGAGGCTGAAGGGCAAACTCACGACCGAGAGTATCAGCCCGACGGCGAAGAAGCTGGGGTTTGACCTGTCCATCGAAGTCATTCGCCGGCTTCAGACAGACTGGGGGATCGATGCCACTGCCGTCATGGTCGCTGAGTGTGCTGCCCAGATCGCTCGCGAGTGGAATTATAACCACCTTGCGGCAATGGTCCAGGGGCAGACCGGCGGAAACTGGACCTACGGAAGTGCGGTCCCGGCGAACGGTCTCTGGTCTGGCAAGGAATGGCAGGAGCAGTTGCTCAGCTACATTACGTTCGCGGAGGCTGGCATCGGCGATCTCTGCGGCGCGAACGCGGTCGCCGTTATTGGTAGTCGTACCTCCATCGCGAGGGTGAAGATGGTGATGCGGCAGGTCGGCGACTTCAGCGATAGTGGGTTCCAGGGCCAGATCGCTCGCGGCGTGAACATTGCGGGCGCTGCCAACACGGGCGAGGAACTCGTGAGTGTTGACTGGTGGGATGATGTTGTCGCCGACAACAAGCTCCTTATCATTGCTCGCGGCAGCGAGTGGTATCGCAGCGGCTTCGTGGTCGCCCCGTATCTCGGCCTCTATGTCAGCCCTCCGTGGGTTGACCCCGAGACTCTGGACTACGAGCAGGGGATGCTCAGTGAAGTCGCCGAGAAGATGGTCAACGGGAACTTCTTCGGAACCGTGACAATCACGAGTGCGGCCGGCACCCCGCTCTAAACAGCGGACAAACCGAATAGCGAACAATCAGGGGAGGCGGCGCGAGTCGCTTCCCCCTTATCTCAAAGGGCAAAATGGGCAAAATGATCGATATCCTGAACCTTGGGCACATAGATCAGCATATTGGCAGCACGAAGATTCCGCCTCAACGATGGACACCTGTGCCGGATGCGCTCGCAATCCAACTCGCGGGCGATCTCGACTACCGATGCGACTCCGACGATCTCCTCGGCGAATATCTCTTCGCGAAAGACGATCTCATTCACCTCGGTTGGTCGAGCCCCTTGTGGTATGTGGACGGCTACGGCAGTGTCGGCCAGGAGATCGCCAACGCTTTCCTGCAAATGGCCGGCGTGAAGTTGACGATCGCATTGCGGGATTATCACCCGGCCTTGGGTAAATGTGGTGGACTGCCGCTTGAGCGATGGGGCGAAGCGTTTGTGCCGCAGAGCATCATTGACCGGCTCCGCGAGGATCAGGAAAAGCCGATCTACGGAATCAACATGACATTCCCCGGCGACTGCCACAGAAGCGCGTTTCCGCGGACGATCGCATACACGATGTTTGAGTCAACGGCAACCCCGATGGAGTGGACCAAGCCGATGAACCTCTGTCGGCGGATAATGACGCCGTGCGAGAATTCCGCGCAGTCGTTTCGTGTCCGCGGCGTGACAGTGCCAATCCATATTGTTCCGCAGGGAGTGAACCCGGAGGTTTGGCCGTACGTCGATCGCAGTAAGCGGGATGGACCGTTCACGTTCCTCATTGCTGGCGGACTCACGTATCGAAAGAACCCAATAGGCGCCGTCCGGGCGTTCCTTGCGGCATTCCCGCATGATCGCGATGTGCGGCTGGTTATCAAAACCCGCGCCGGCCAGATCGAGGGCGGGTTCAAGAATTGGATCGACCGAGTGCCGAAAGACGATCGCATCCAGATTATCGCGGAGAACTCGACGCCGAAACGGATGGTCCAGTATTTCCTTGACGCCGATGCGTTCGTGTGGCCATCGAGGGGCGAAGGATTCGGCATTCCGCCGGTAGAGGCTATGTCCACGGGGCTGCCGGTCATTGCCAGCGACAACTCAGGCATGAGCCAGTATTGCGACTCGCGATACAACTACCCGATCCCCTGCAAAGAGGTCAAGGTGCCCAACCAAGCGAACGGCGGGTTCCCGGACAGGTGGGGGGATTGCGGAAATTGGTGGGAGCCGGACTTCGACGCGCTGGTAGAATCGCTACGCGATGTACGAAATAATCGGAAGCGAGCTTTGGCGAAAGGCAAGTCTGCGGCCGCTTGGGTTCGCGAGAAGTGGACCATCATGCATACGTGCCAGAAGATCCTCGAAGTCGTTTGCGACGATGCGAGAGAAAGCGGGTTGCCATGCTTAGAGTAAGCGCTCCTTTGAGAATCGACTTCGCCGGCGGCGGGTCTGACTGGTTTCTGCATCTCGGTGAGGGCCGCGTGGTCAACGCGACAATCAACAAACGAGTGATCGGCTGGGTGGACAAAAGCCCGGAGAGTTCGTCGCTTACAATCTTGAGCCCGATGCCAGTCGGCTCGGGGTTGGGCCAAAGCGGTGCATATCGGGCTGTCCAAGCCGCGCTCGAAGGTATAACCGAGAATGACGACTTGGCGGAAAAGGCATTCAGCCTTGGCGCGTTCTGGGGAACCCCGGGCGGTAGGCAGGACGAATACGCGGCCGTTTACGGCGGGTTCAATCTCATGTGCATCGACACTGCGAACTATGTGGGCATCCGGCCAATCGACGCACAAGCCACGTTCATGGACGATCTCTGGTCGCGGCTCGTGCTTGTGTATTCCGGCTCATCGCGATCATCGGGCCGGATCTATCAGGAGGTCGCGGACGCGGTTGCGATGCGCGACTCGACGGTGAATGCTGCCTTGCGAACCCAGAGTAGCATCGCCGAGAAGTGCGCGTTTTGCGCAAAGTCCAACGATATCGAAGGGTTCCGCGAGTGCGTGAAGCAGAACTGGATTTGCCAGCAGGCATGGTCGCCGCTGGTCGCCGCGGGAACTGAGCATCTATTTGGCACGGCGAAGAGCCTCGGTGCGGTCGGCAAGGCTTGCGGTGCGGGAGGCGGCGGGACATTGCTGTTCCTGTCGAAAAAGGATGGTCGGCAGGAGTTGGCGAAGGCATTGGAACAGGCAGGCGGTAAGATTCTCGACGTGGCTTATGACCCCGACGGCTTGATTGTCGAGACCGGGGAGGGTAGCTGATGGCAAACCATATTCTGCGGCGCAAGATGCGGATGGAGCAGGCGACAAGACCGGCGAAGCCCGAACCGAAAGTCAAGGTTCGGAATCTCACCGGCGTCGGACAGTGGCACGGCGCCTATTGCCTGCCGGCTGATCCGCAGGTATGGACGCCTCTGCCGAAGAGTCTTGCACTGCGGTTAGCGAATGAGCCGCAGAACTACCAGATAGGGGACACGAAACGGACAGCCGCCTCAGACGTTCAGGGACGCGAACAGTGGAAACTCTGGGAGAATCACAATCGGCCACCAATTGCTAGCGTGCTCTTGTCGATCGTGGTCCTCGGACACAACCAGTATGAATACACAGACAAGTGCGTTCGGTCCATCTATGCCCATACGGGTTGCCGATTCGAGATCATCTTTGTGGACAACGGCTCGGCAGATGCGACCACACAAATCCCCACTGCGTTTCCCCGAGTGCGTTACTTCCGAAGCGATACCAACCTCGGCGTGGCCGGCGGCAGGAACTTTGGAATGAAAGAAGTCAAGGGCGAGGTGATCTGTATTCTGGACAACGACATCGAGGTTGTGCCAGGATGGGACAGCAGGTTGTTGTCGGCACTGGGTTCGGCACCGGACATCGGAATGGTGGGGACGCATGGGTGCATGATGGGCGACAGGTGGGCAGAGTTTCCCTTGGTTCAGCGAGATTGCATTAGGGAATGTCAGTTGCTCATAGGGCAGACGCAGATGTTTTGGTCCGACATCTTAGGGCATGTCGGGACAATGGATGATTCGATGGTATGGCATGAAGACACGGAGTTTAGCCACAGGGTGCTACGCGCCGGCTATCGGTTACTTTCCGTTCCGTTCGACATGCCCCACAAGGCTGGCGTAACCACGAAAGCAGTTCGCAAAGAGTCGTTTCACGATCGATGGGCCGTAGATGCTCGGTATATGCAAGAAAAACTGTCCGACGGCAACGAAGTTTGTGTGTATAGATCGGAGGGGCAAACAGGCTCAATGGAGGCGATAGCTTCCGACGCGGTGGATGCGTTGAGATCTTTTGGCTATACCGTGTTCAGAAGAGCATCCATCGGATACGACTTCCATCCACTTGCGGTGTCTACCTCATTCCAGTTGGTCATGGGAGGTCGGCGGTTAGGTACTTTTGTTGTCGAGAATGATCGTGTTCCGCGCAAATATGCTGCGGGCTTCGATGTGGACGTGAACCTGTGCATGAGCGACCACGCTCTTGAGGCTCTGGTGGACAGCGGCGTACCCCGAAGGAAACTGATCCGATGTGACTTGAACGCCGTCGACACAAATGTATTCCGCCCCGCCCTTTCGCCTCGCCAGTCAAAGCCGTTCCGGTTTCTGTGGGTAGGATCGAGTCAGCCGCGAAAAGGGATTGACCTGCTACTCAAAGCGTTCGGGACGGCATTCACTTGCGGCGATAATGTCGAGTTGGTCCTTAAAGATGGAATCTATGGGCAGCGGGAGAACACGGCAAAGATGATCGCAAGGCATCCGCTCGCATCCAAGATCAAGCATATCTGGAATGATACATCAGAGGAAGAACTGGCCGACATTTATCGCAGTGCCTCGTATGACCAAGGAGCGTTTGTCCACCCGCATCGAGGCGAGGGCTTCGGCAGAACTCCGCTGGAAGCCGCGATTTGCGGTTGTCGGATTGGAATGACGGGCTGGAGCGCGACAAACGAGTATGCCGACAATCGCACGATGACACTATTTCCATTCGAGATGAAACGTTCGACGTTTCACAACCATCCGGGGGAACCGTATTTTGAACCGGGCGAGAAACAACCACAATGGGCCGAAGCAAACGTGGATGCAATCTCCGAGTGGATGCGGGACATGTTCACCATTCCATGCGACAAGGCAGATTTGCGGGACGTGAGCAGGTTGCTTTCGGAGAAGTATAGCAAGGAAGCCGTGGCATATCGGTTCATCAACACGATCCAGGCACTTGCCGGGGAAAAATACAAGTTCCTGCGACACCAAAAGGACAAAACGAACCTTTGGTCTGAATGCGTGCAAGTGCCCGATGCGCTCATAGACGTATTGCAGCGGCAAAGCGGTCGCAATATCCGTATTCTCAAGTCTTGGGGTCCTGACTCGCGGTTCTCTCCGGGGAAGAAATACGACCTGATTTTTTCGCAGGACGTGTTGGAACACCTCGCGCCGGCTTCTGTGCGGGATAACTTGCGTAAAATGAACGCACTCAAGAGGAATGGGCAGGTATGCGTGGTTATCGACACGATCGAAAACCCCGACATGTGCGCCGATCCGACGCACCGAACCTTCCGTTCTGAGAAGTGGTGGCAAAAGGAGTTCGGTGCTATTTTTACTGAATGCCCTGTCCCCGAATCAGTGATCGCGCAGTTCCCTGCCAGACTTGTGTTGATTGGCATGACACAAAAGAATCGGCCATGACTACATTCCCCGCTATCCGGGTGTGTCACAGGCGGTGCATGAGATATTCGGGGATCAGGTAAGGGCGGAATCGGGTTGTTGGTTCGTGGAGGCGCAAGATGTTTACCCAGTGGCATGATGTTGGTTTGAGAAGCATGGACCTGGCGGAGATAACGGGCGGGGACCCTGAGACACTTCAGAAAGAATGGGAACTCCGGTCGTTGGTTGCCCTTGTGCAAAAAGCCGACCCTCGTAACATTTTGGAGATCGGGTCATATCGCGGCGGAACATTGCTGTCCATGATGAGGGCGGTCAGTCCGGGTGCAAACTTCCTCGCGATAGACTTCCTCTTTCAGCAGAAAGCGGCAGATATCTGGTGCAAATCATTTGGTTGCGAATGCCTCGTGATAAATGGCAACTCGCATCACAACGAGGCGCAAGGGTTGGCCTCACAAGTGATGCCCTCGGTCGATTTCCTATTCATTGACGGGGGACACCTCTACGGGGAGGTCAAGGCTGACTTTGAGTTCTATGGCAAACTGGTCAAGCCAGGTGGAATCATCGCGTTCCATGACATCCTCAGAGGGGACACTTGTCCCGAACTTGAGGTCTGGAAACTCTGGGGTGACATCCAAGAGGCTGGGTATGTGACGCAGGAACTCGTCGTGAATAGAAAAAGTGCTCCAGGCGGCATCGGCGTCGTCTACATCGACAATAGCCTCGCAGGAGGATAATCGCCTTGCGGTGAAGTATAGGGTACCGTTATACTGAGTGCTTCCCCGCATCCGCGCGTGAAAGGCAGAGCAACCGATGGGAAACCTTTTCAAAGATACGGCAATCGCGCCGATCAGCCTCCTGGACATCAATCACTACAATCTTCCGCTGGTCGGCAAGCTCGACATCGAGTTTCAGTTCGACCCGCTTACGAACGCGGGCTACCGGCTCTACTACCGGGTTGACGAAACAGCCGCCGCGCCTTCTGCGGCACTCGGGACATTCCTGCCGGAGGGCTACCTGACCGCCGGCGGCGCCGTCGAGATCCACATCGACCCGAAGCTCAGCGAAACGCCGTATTTGCACGTCTTGCTGACCGATGAGGATGGCGCTGCGGCCAGTGGCGGGGCCAACGATCGCGTACTGCTGACCGCTTACCGGGCGAACCCGGACTAGGAGAATACGATGGACATAAGCAGAACACCGGGAATAGGCGGAGGCGGGGGCGCGTCGCTGGGCGACAATACATACTTGGTTGGGCCGGGCTGTCCGTTCCAGTCCATCGCCGCCGCGATCGCCGCCGCCGTTGCGGACGGGGCGACTGCGGCTGAGCCGTATACCATCGTGGACTTCACGGGTGCTGAGTATGTCCCTGATGCTCGTGTGCGAGTCGTGCGGCCTAACGATCTTGGCGAAGCCGTTCCGGGCAACGTGCGGACAATCGGCGCGGGCAAAGATCATGCCACAATCACGCTTGCGATTTTGGCGGCATCTGACGGCGATGTGCTGATGGCGGACGCGGGGAACTACATCGAACAGGCAGATTTCGGCAGCAAGAGTCTTACGCTGATCGGCATAGGGGGACGCACTGCCTGCCAAGTGTCGGAGGTCAAGTGTTCAGGTCGGTCGTACATTCAGGGATTCAACATTGACGGTGGCAGTGAAGCCATTATGATCAGTGGCGAGAACCCCTGCGACATGACGTTTAGGGACTGCAGGATGGCCGGGATAGGCGACCTGCTGTTGCCCTCGCCAGGGTCAAGCGGCGTGGTGCGGCTCATCAACTGCGACTGTTTATCGTTGTGGGATGGTTATGTGGACACCAACCTCTCGTCCGGGGCTGGCGACTCCACCATGCTGCTCGACGTGCGGGGTGGGACGTGGACGTTCAGTTCGGATGGGTTCTCGCCGAGTTGCTTCTTTGCGACATCCCATTCCATCAAGCTCAAGGCTGTCGGCACGGCATTCAACATCGTAGACAGCGGCAGTGGGGCTATGGCTCAGTTCGGCTTTTATCTTAACCACGCCGATGCGACGCTTGAACTCACTGACTGCACGATCAATATTCTGGATACACTTGGGGATGAGGGCAATGTGGTCGGTATCGGGGTCCTTGCAGGCATAGCCACTATCGTTGACACCTACATCTACGTGGTGACAAGCGGCGGGGCGACGCCACTGGAACTCAAACGCACGGCACCCGGCACGATCAACACTCTTGGCGTCACAAGCGCGGGCGCACTGCGAACAAGCGGAACCATCGGCACAAACCTGGCCGAACCTGCGAAGCTGTTCCTGACAGATCCGAGCACGCTTGGCGATATAACGTTCCAAGTAGGCGCGGAAGCGGCGGACACTGTTCTTACGACCGTTCAACTACTGGACAAGTCCGGGTTGAAGCCGACTAGTCCGCAACTGGTAACGTTCTGGCTATCCGATACCGCAGGCGGGGCGAGATGCGCTACAGCCCCAAGCGGCACGACTGGGCCGACGACAGGGACGCTCATTGCCGCGTTTACAGCGAAGACTCACGGGCAGATAATGACCGATCAGACAGGCAAGATCGTGTTCAGTCTGGTCGAAGCTGGCACGGACACGTGGTATCTCAATGTGGCGTGGAATGGTGTTGTGCGAACCAGCGACGCCATAACGACGGCGGCATAGCGATATGCAGGCCCTACCGCCTCCGAGTGTGATCGCGCAAGGTATGGTCATGACAACCACACCTCCCGGCACAGTGATAACGCTGGAGGCCACGGCTCAGGTGCCGGGCGGGGAGCTCGTGACAGCGCATTGTGAGTTGATCGTTATCAAGCCCGGCGCGGGCTGGCCCAAGTGCGTAAGGTGCATCACGGGATACGACAAACTGGCCGATGGGCTGATGGTCGAACGCGAGGTTGACGGGAAGCTCGTCAGGGGCGTGCAGGAGCGCGATGGCGGGCTATTTGGGGTGGAGAAGTGAGCAAGACATTCACAGTCACAGTTTTGAGTGCCACACCCGCCAATGGCGAGAATGTTAATATCAACGGATTCGCCTTCACCGTTGAGCACGTAGACGGCGTGTACGGAGTAGTGCTGCCGGACGGCCGCCGGGAGGAGGAGTTCGCTCCTGACGAGGGCGTAGGCGGAGTTGCAACCGCTCTGGCAGTGGCAATCAGTTACGCATATCTTCTCACGCCGGAACTGACAGGCATCAGCGCGGGCGCGGCGGGCGCGGCAGTAACGGTCACGGGTGCGGATACGGTTACAGCAACCGGCACAAGTTTCGCAGTCGAAGAGGCATCGGGGCACGGGCATTTTCGGCGGAACCGCCAACTCAGAGCAGGATCGCGTGGGGCGAACTATGCAAATTGAACAGCATAACACAACCGAATATCTGCCGTTCCTGATGATCGACTCGGCCGATCATATCAATGGCAAGGCAGGCGTCCCCCCAACCGTTACAATCAGCAAGAACGGCGGGGCTTTCGCGGTTCCGGCAGGTGCAATCGCAGAAGTCCCGGGCGGGAGCGAGGGCTGGTGGCACATACTGCCGAACGCCGGCGATGCCGATACGATCGGACCGCTGAAGATACACGCGGAAGCCGCGGGTTGCGACCCGACCGATTGCGTATTCGAGGTGAAAGCCGGGACTGTGGGTTTGTCGGTACACTCGGGCAATGTCCAGCGCAGTGGCGTCCCGCTTGTCGGCGCTCTTGTCCAGTTGTTCAGCAACGTGGATCTCGCGGACGCGCACCTGGTCCAGTCCACGCGGACAGTCGAACTCGGCGCATTCACGCTCTATGTGGCAGCGGGAACCTATTATCAGCGAATCAGCGGCAGCACGATTGAAGCCGATGTTCAGATAGTGGTGGTGGCATGACAGTCTATAATGTGGACCCCGTAGCACTCAGCGCGCCGGACGGCATGATCGCGAGCATCCGATCGCGCGGCATATTGGTTGCCGAGATCAGCGACGCGGATCTGACCATCGTGCTCAACGATCTGCTGTTCGAGTATGCGCGGCACCGGCCAGTTTACGCATCGTTGACATTCGATACCGTTGCCGGCCAAGCATCGTATTCATGGGATGACGTTGGCGACGAGGATGGAATCAGCATCGTCAAGTGCCTGTGGAACGGCTTGGGCGCCTCATTTGCCGGACTGCCGTATTCCGATTGGCAGAGCATCTTGACGACGTTCGGGGTTGCCGACTGGGACATGCCCTCACTCGAACTCATCGAGCGAATCAAGTTGATGGAGGCCAACCGCTACTCCGCAGGGTCGGCATACCAGCACTCTCCGGCTGGAACCATCTACCTGACTCCGGCGCCAACGCAGGCCGGAATGACGGTCTACCTGCTCTACACCAAGGGCTACGCGACTCTCGACGACATACCGGAGGCCGACTACGACATCTTCCTCGACTTGGTGGAATCGAAGTTGGCGGCGCGAGCTGTGCGGGTAGTCGCCGCAAGCGGGATGGCGGCGAACATCAAGACCCCCCAGTATGAGCATAATCTTGGCACGGAGATTGGGTTCTATCGGGCGGTCCAGAAAGAGAAGTACGAATCGTTCTTGCAAAAGTGCAACGCGGGCCAAGTCGCGGCGGCAAGGAGTTGACATGCCACTCTCGGCTACACAAATGGCTGGCATTCGATACCGGATGGAGCAACAGATGCTCGACTCGATCGTCATTGAGTCGAAGTCCGGCAACTCAGCCTACGGTCCCGTGTATGATGCCGACGCGACTGAGCTATGGCGACTGGAGCCGACAACCAAATCCGTGACGAACGACAAGGGCGAGGAAGTGACGGCGGCTTTGTTCGGGCTCGGTCCGCACGACAGCGTTGCAAAGATCGGCGACAAGGTGACTTGGGACGGCGGGGTCTATCGCGTTATCGTCGTAAAACCCATCCGACAGTTCGCGATGGTAAGCCACGTCGAAGCGTATTTTGAAGGTATATCCGATGCCGAAGTTTAAGATGAAGTGGAATGGCGATGCGCTCGTGCGTAAAGTTCACGAGTCGGCGTTCGATGCGTTGCAAGGGTGCGGACTCGATCTCAAGGCATCTAGCCAGGCGATATGTCCGAAAGACGCAGGATGGGCAGGCGGACTGGTATCGACGGCTCTTTTGCAGTTTGACAGGGCCATGCTGATGCTCTCCCTGAGCTACCATAAGATTTACGCTTGCAGGCAGCATTACGAACGGTACTGGAAGCACAAGAATGGCGAGATGTCGCATTACCTCTCAGATCCGTTGTTCACGAGAGGTCGATTGTATATGGCATACATAGCCCAAAAGATGGGATGGAAGAGTAGGGGAATCTAGGCCGCTTTTGCGGCAGGAACGGAGGCCACCAGTGGCAGTATCAATCAAAACAGCGCTTCTCGGCGAACTTGACGCGATCGCGAAAGCCCGACAGATTCAGGCGGCGGCGATCGCCGCGCTGGTCGATGCGTGGACTCGCTCAAACGCGACGGATGGCAACGGCGTTGGCGAGGACTTTGAGACATTCCAGAACCGGATGTGCGTCCAGGCGGTCACCGACATGGATGCCGTGGTCGGAGCGGGTCAATCGGGGATAGTGTGGAAGCCGTGGTTCGACCGACTCGCCTCGTATGCACGACTCGACCTCGGCTTGACCGGCCCGGACTACCGCAAAGCCTATCTTGCGAGCATCGGTGCTCGGTGTCCGTGGGAAGCCAATGAGGCGATCATAGACGCCTACGGCACAGCTCGTGCGCTCGACCCGGCGTATGTATTCGGCAAAGGGACGCTTGTCGCCAGCGAGGCAGATCCCGATCCCGCAACATCGGGCCTGTATAAGTTTGGCCGATGGGTGTCGTCTGGGGCGACTGCGGGGGCATGGGCAGAGACGGATGGAGCACTGGACATCACGAAGATCTCCGGCGCTCCCATCCTGGCCGTGAACAACTCAGCCACGCAGACAGCCAACCTGACCGTGACGTGCTATCGAGCAGACGGAATCGCGACGAAGGATGTTGTGGTCGCATTCGCTGGAGCAAACAAGTGGTTGCAGAAGGTGGTCGGCGAAGCTGCCGTTCTGTCCGCATTGACAGTCGGGGACGACCACATTCACTGCACGGGAGTGGCGGCGGCCGGTGTGATTATCGCTGGCGAGCGCGTACTCCTGTGGGAGTCTGACACAAAGCAGGAAGTTGTCACAGTCGGAGTCGTTTCGGCAGACTCATTCCTGATCACTGACGTAGGCGGACTCAAGACGACTGGGTTCACTTACGGGAACGTCAAGATGTGGCCGCTGTTCTCGAATGGGGTTGGGAAATCGGTAACGTCGGGGACAAATCTTGAGCAGATCGACCTCCTTGCCAGGCCCGACCGAATCATCGCGATAACCTAATCGGCGGAGGGCCGACGTGATAATCACTGAGCAGGCAGAATACATACAATCGCAGGGGTTCGGCACTTTCCTGCCGGACTCCGACGGCGGCGACATCTTCATCGAGGAGATGCCAGACAAGCCGGACGACGCGATCTGCCTCTACACAACCGGCGGCATGGGCGCGGACGTTGCGACCAGCATCAAGAGGCCGGGGACTCAGATAATCTTGCGTGGAGTGGGCCTTCGCGCTCTCCAAACGAGGGCGCAAGCCATCCACGATCTCTTCGATGGGAAGCATAACACGAGTTTCGGAGACAGCGGAGAGACTCACATAATGCTTTGCCGATGCCTGCATACAGAGCCGGTAAACCTCGGCAGGGATGCCAATAAGCGGCATCAATACAATATCGAAACAATGCTGATCACAGGGGGACAATAGAATGCCAAACACAGCAGTCATTGGTGCTGATGTAATCATCAACGGGCCGCTCGGTGCTATCTTCGGGCAGCGCGGGGCTAAGCTCAGTGGATCGACGGACATGATCGACATGACCGTCAAAGAGGGGTTCCCGAACAAGAGTTCGAGGCCGGGGTGGAACGGCGTGTTCACCCTCGAATGCGACTGCCTGCTCGCACACGGTGATGAAGGCTACATGTACTGGTTCGAGCAGTCTCAGCTTCGTGCGCCGATCGACGTTGAGATCCATATCGGCGACGGCGGCGAAGTACTCGAAGGCGAGGGCGGCGAGGGCGGCGTCGTCGGAACTTGTTCGGCATACGTCGAGACTCCTGATCTCGACGCACCGCAGGCCGGCGAAGGCACAATGAACCTGAAGTTCATCATAGACGGCGCGATCACCTGGGCGTCGGCGTAAAGGGCAATAAGGAGACAAATGGGCAAACGAACATTCACGGCACGAGTTGCCGGCAAAGGCTACGAGATCCCGAGCACGATGGGCGTGCTTACCGAGGCGGAGGAAGCGAGTGGCGTGTCGCTGATGGCCGCACTTGCAGAAGGTCGTTTTGGCAGATTCCTGCAAGGCGTGATCTTCGTGGGCATGAAGCGGCTCAATGTCACGGAAATCGACGGCGAGCCGTTGACCTATGGGTCGATCGAGGAATCCTGCGACTTCGCGGAGGCGCAAGCCAACTACATTGCGTTCATGCAGGCACTGGTGCCTGATTTGGAACCTACACCAAAAAACGCAAAGCCGAGGAGCCCGAAGAGTTAACTTGGCGAACAGTCAAGCGATACGGCTACGGACTCCTCGGCTTAACGCACGATCAGTTCGAGGCAACGCCTTGGGCTGACTTTTGGGAAATGCTCGATGGCCGGATGTGGTGGGAGATGCGCAAGTCCGGCGAACCCGAGAAGAAGACGGTAACTCCGAAACAGATTGCCTCGCAGAAAGATTGGCTGGCGAAGCAGATCGCCGCCAAGGGTTGATTGGATGCCATCAAAAGCGGGCGGAACCCCTGTAGGCTCGATATACGGCGAGATGTGGCTTGACGACAAGACGTTCTTGCGCGACTTGCGGAATGCCGAAAAGGCGTTCAAGGATGCCGTCACGCGGATGAACTCTGCCGGCAGTGCTGTCAAGTTGTCACTCAAGACCGCGATGGCGACCGCCGCCGGAGGCGGCGTATCGAGAGTCTCTGCGAGCGCATCGCAACCGGACGCCGCAGTTATCTCCGCGATAGGGTTCGAGAAACAGCGCAAGATCATAGAGGCTGGCGTCGCTACGGCGCAGGCCGGTGCCCGCAGGGAAGCACAAGCATATTGGGATTCGGGACAAGCACAGATAAGAGCAGCGGAAATCACTGGGGCGAGGAAGCAAAAGGCCCTCAGTAGCGCGACCGCCGCGGCCATCAAGTCGTCTGCAACCGAAGATAGCCACTATCGCCTCTACCAGAACCACGTTCAGGCAGAAGCGGCCAAAACCGCAAGAAGCCTGGCCCACATGGGTTCCGTCGCGAGAGCAGCGGGCGAGCACAACAAGTTCCTTACTGCCACTGTCGGAACCGTTGGTGGAGCGATCGGCCGGTTGGGTCAAGCAGCAGCGTTTGGTGGAGTTTTGGCCGGACTGGGCGCCGGCTTGATCATGCTGGGTAGGAACTCAGTTGATGCCTACAAACGCATGGATGCGCTCAGGCGCGCTTTGGAAGCCATCACGGGGAGTTCGAGCGCGGCAAGAACAGAGATAAAGGAACTGAAAGAAGCCGCGAAACTCCCTGGTTTGGGTCTTGAAGAAGCGATTCAAGGCGCCATAAACCTCCAATCTGCTGGAATGAGCGCAAAGCTCGCGAAAGACTCCATGATCGCTTTTGGCAATGCACTCGCGCTCGTGGGCAGAGGCAAGGCTTATCTCGACGATGTAACGCTCGCACTCACAAAGATGGTTTCAAAGAACAAGATCATGGGCCGCGATCTTCAGTCTTTGCTTATCGCGGTTCCACAAACCGGCAAGATCATGCGCGAGATATGGGGAACCGCTGACACCAAGGAACTCGCCAAGATGGGCATCGGCGCGACTGAGTTCATAACCAAGATGACTGCGGAACTTGGGAAGTTGCCGAAGATTTCCGATAGCGTGCTCAACACATTCGACAACCTCAAAGATGCGGTCACGAAAGCGTTCGACAAAATGGGCGAGGCACTCGGTCCCGCCATCAGTTCTATCGCAAAATGGCTAACTGGCCTCCTGGAGGATTACGCAGAGAACGGCAAGCTCGTGGAATGGCTCAGGGGCACATTGAAGAATCTCGCGGAAACCGCCAAGAGTCTCGGAGACGTTGCTCTAACTGGACTCGCAAGGGCGTATGACATTCTTACTCTAGCATTCAAGGCCACCGTGGCTGTTTGCGGACCTCTACTTGCTGCGTGGAACCTGCTGAGTCCGTCCGTAAAAACTCTCGCGATATACGTTGCGGTACTCGTCGGCCTTTGGCCCAAATTGGCTGCTGCCGTGACATGGGCGTTTGAGGTTATAATCCAGAAATATATTGCATTGTCTGTCGAAACGGCAGCCTTGTCGGCAAGTCAAACTGCACTGTTTGTCATAACCTCACTCTTTACTGGCCCCGGCGGATGGGCAAGGTTAGCTTTGGCGGCGGCGGCAGTCGTGGTAGGGATCAACCTTATCAGCAATGCCGCAAAGGGCGCATCAGGCGCAATGACCACGCAGGCCGATTCCACCAACACGGCGTCGGACGCCCTGGAAAGATACTCCAAAGTCAGCCGGGAGGCGGCGAAGCAAGGGCTCGAAGCAGAGCAGGCAAAGACCTCGGGGTATGCGACGACGAAGTGGCAAGAACTCAAGGCCGCGGCGCAAAAGATAACGAACACTGCCCGAAAAACAGCCGGGATTGGCAACGCGCCGCATATTGACACCACGGATGCGTTCAGTCTGTTTAACAGAAAAGGCATAGACCCTCTGGCCCCGGGTGTGCAAAAGAGCGATCTGGAGGACGAACTTCTTGGCGTCCCTTGGTACAAGATATACGACGACGAATGGAATGCGTATGTCGTTGCAAGAGATAAGTATGTAGCCGCTTTGGGCAAGGACGATAGCATACGCAAGGCGCTGGGCCAACTCATGACCCAAAACACAGAGGCTGCCGCCGCTGCCGCAACTGCTGCTGCCACCGCTATTCCCGCTATGGAGAAAACGGTCACCGACGAGTTGACGGGAATGCGGAAGGAGGCGTATCTGCTTGGCGACACAACCGCTCATGCCGCCATGCTGTGGGAAACTTCGCAGGGCAAGTTTGCCGAATCTTCGGACGCCGAAAAAACATCACTGCTCGACCAAGCAAGCGCGTTGGATAAACTCAAGGCAGCGTATAAAGACACTGCCTCAGATGTGAAAAGTTCCGCGAAAACAATGAGTCAATCTTTGAAAGACGCAGCGGACGACGCCAAGGATTACGCGAAAGCCCAGGAAGATAAGTGGCAGAGTTTCCAGGATTGGGCAAAGAATACGGTCTCCGGCTTGCGAACTTTCGCTTCCGATACCGTTGCCGCCGTCAAAGATCAACTGAAGCAAGAAAAGGACTTGCGCGACAAGGGGCTTGATGATGCCAAGAGTCGCTATCAAAAAATGGGCGAACTGGGCCGGAACGCAGCAATGATCATGTCGAACACGACGATGTTTGCGAAGCAACCAGATAAGGAGTTTGGTCCGGGCGATATGACTGCCACAAACGTACGATCCGCCGCCGAAAAAGTCAGGCAAGGAATGAAAGATCAGGCAGCGATGCAGGCGTACGCGGAGCAGCAAATCGGTGTCGGCGGCCCAATCGCCGCTCTTGACGCCATAGTGAACGCGAAAGACGCGACGCTCATTGATCGACTCCTATTGAAGTCCGGTTTGGTCGCGACGCTGCAGAATATCGACCGGACACTGAGCAAGCTGAATCCGACTCCAGCGTCGACATTCTAACGGGGTAACGCAATGCCAATCTACGGAGAACGCACAAGGCGAAAGCTCCATAACGATAACAAGGGGACCACGGGAACCATCGTCTATCTGTGCGACTGGGCAGACGTTGACCCCGCGCCGCTCACTGACTCACTCTTGCCGGTTGTTGGCGATCCGTGGGTAGATCCGGGCGGGATGCCGCAGAGTTATCTCCGGTGCGTGAGCGTTGATGCCGACGAGGGTAATGGCTTCGAGTGCGAATACACCGCGCAATACTCTACCGAGGGCAGGCGAGGCAGCGAACACGAGGAAGCCTATTGCGAGTGGAGTCTGGACCTGAGCATGGAGCCCGGCCCGGACGATACTGGCTGGAGATGGCTGACTGGACGGAACTACGTCAAGGACAAAGTGGCATTCCAAGTCCCCGTCGCTCTTCTGACCGGCAAGGTGCGCCGCGATATGCCTCCGTACGACGCCGTGGTCAGCTGCATGGGAAAGGTGAACAATGCCGAGTTCCAGGGGTTCGCGAAAGGCTGCGTATTATTCCTCGGTGCGAGTGCGGACAACTCCATCGACGCCGAGGGCAACATCCTTTCCTCGGGCGTGATCTACAAGTTTTCCATCAAGCGCAGTCGGGCCACAACCGGCGAGGACGCTCACAACTATTTCTGGCGACCGCCCGAGCAGAAACTCGACGCGCAAAATAATCCTTTGACGTGGCATACGGATGAGTTAGAGGCAAAATATCACATCCCGCTACTTGATCTGGACCCGGTTGCCTACCCAGACTACACGGACGCAATGCACACCGCTCTTGGGACCATAATCGCCCGAGACCATCCACAGTCCGGCGATCCGGTCACGCTGAACCAATTCTGCGGAGACTCGAAAGCGGCGGCGGACTTGACGAACCCCGCGGGCATCGGCGGCTGGGACATGATGGTCGATACAGCCGAGGCGCCCTACTACGAGGAAGCCGACTTCACAACCGATCTCGACATACCGGAGCCAAGCTGATGTTAACGCCACGCGAGGAAGCGCGAATCAGGGCTTTGGAGCGGCGCCAAACCGCGATGGAGAACATCCAGGGCGGAGTTGGCATTATGGTTCAGCGGACCCCCGGCGGCGTCTCCATCCACGCGAAGCCAACCAAAGTAGTGGCAGGCGGTCGAATAGCAGCGGCTGTCGTCGACAATGGCGGGATCGTCAATGAACTGTACCCTTTGTGGCTGAACACTCGAATCTACCGGTCGGGCGAGCGAGTGGTGTACAAACCATCCGGCGCCACCTACCACTATATCTACGAGTGCTCAGTCGCCAATACGGTCACGACTCCGCCGGACACGACTCCGCCGTGGACACTGATAACCGTCGTGCCTGCCGACCAAGGTGGCGGGTATCCCGTCGAGTGGGACGAAACATACCAATATTCTTTTGGCGATCAGGTTATGCACGGCACACCGTTCCAGATGACTGTCTACGAATCACTCATGGTCGGCGAGGGTAATTGGAATGCAGGGAACGTCCCTGGCACAGACCCAGCAAAATGGGAGGTTGTTGATGTCATGATCCTTGGGCTTGTCGTATGGCCTGGGGTAGAGGATAATGTGGTGGCTACATTCACGCCGTATTCTCGGCACGTCGTCACTGATGTTCGCTTTTACCTGGATGGAAGCACCGGTTATTATTCGTTTGGACATAGCAGGATGGCCTATAACAAGGCCGGCGAACTGACTTCTGACGCACCTGACGACTATGTAATCTGGGCCGACGCCCTGGAGTGCGTGCCGGTATGAGCGTTTGGTATCGGTGCTCGAAATGCGGTCGGTTCCCGATCACGGATGCGCTGAAGCTCGAAGCCTCTGAGATTCTGGCAAAGGCCGCGCAGACCCCCGTGCTGCCCTGCCCGCGATGTGGCACGAAGTCTAGGCGGTGTGGTTGATGGCTGCCGAGTGGTACCGGATGGCCCTCAAAGACGGCGAGCCGACCGAGAAGGTGCTGACTGTAGCGGCGACAATAAACGGACGCTCACAGGCATTCACATCGTACGTGGGGCACATCGCTCCCGACCCGGATGGTTGGCCTAATACAGCCAGTGGCACACTTGCCGCTGTGCTAGCTGCTGTTGGAGTTTCCGCGTATGCTTACTGCAACCGTGGATGGGACAGCGGCTGGGAACAGATAGACACCTGGGGTTGGCATATAGCGAGCAATGAAGAGCGCAGTTGGGATGTAGAGTTCCCTGTTGAATCTGAATACCCTCTCGGCCCATTTCCTCCGGGAACGATAATATCAGAAGGCAGCAAGCGAATCGAGATAGAGGTGCGCGGCGATATTCACCGCTACGGGATGCTGGACTATCCGGCAGTATCGAGCAATCTTGCCGTCAACGAAGTCCAGATGACTCACGGCGGAATCATCCCTGAGCCGCTTTCCCATTGCCAGTTGTACGTCAAGGACGTGGTGAACACTTGGCACGTTACAATCAAGCTCGATGGCGAGATTCTGTCCGACCCTTCGGGGCAGTTTGATGTTGAGTGCGGCGCGGGTGCGGATGGCGATACCAGCGAAAGCATCTCCGTCGATATGCGGTGCTTGGGTACACTATGGAATAGTCCTGGCTTCGAGGCCGTAACGGATGGAGTCTACACCCGATCTCCCAACAATGTTTGTTCGCAGAGCCGCGCATATACACAGAGCTACCCGCTTGATGATATAGTGTTGGGCTCGACGTGGATAGTAGGCGTAGAAGGCCAAGAGTCTGGAGAGGGTTCGATGTGGGGTCATTGGGAGGATAGTGTAGGTTCTACCGCAGGTGAAGTTTCTTTCCAGATGGGCAACGGCACGTTTTCGATAGCGGGAGGTCTGGCAATGGGGTATTGGCCTACGGCTGGGCCAAGCGGCTACAACGCGCAGTTCGGCTGTTCGTTCGTGGATTCCATTGGACCTTACCCGATAAGCTATGCCCAAGATATCAAAAACATGGACGAGGTAGACCGCTCGCCTGTTGACTTGCAGACACACGAACGGCATTCGGCGTTCACGGATACCCCGTTCGAGGAATGCGATCCCGTGATTGGGCCTTGGACGCCGCCGAGTGGCTTCCGCTATAACTACTACAATAGCCTGGTTGAGTGGCCTTACGGCGCCGAACTGCTGATGACCACCGAATGCTCGATTGCGTATACCGGCAAGATCGACTTTCACCCGCAGCCGACTATGGGCGGCTCGCTCTGGGGATACCTCTACGGCGGATATGAACCTGACGAGCACTATGAGGACGTTGGGCCGTGGGCGGGGGAATATCTCGCGCACGGCGATCTGTCTATGCCCGGAGTGCTGGATGGGACGCTCAAAGAGCCTGCGTGGGCGGCATTCCCCTCTGCCGGCTTGGAGCATTATGATAACATCCCGCTCGTGGCCGGCGATGAGAGGCTTGATCACGAGGAAGCGTTGACGTTGACGCTCCACGCGCCGGGTCTGGTAGCGACCCCGCTTGTGTTCACGAATGCGGCGATCACGTGGGCAGACACCGCCTGCACATCCTCCGTGGTATCTGGCAAGCGACACGTCGTAGTGGCGGCAGGGATAACGAACGCGAAGATAGAGGATACTGCGACTCTTGATACCAACATACGCATGACCGGAACGCGCTTCGCTAAGGTCTGCTGGCAGGCGAGTGTCAATGGCGCCATTGCTGTCCTGCACTTGGGCAAGCATTCGTGGAACCTCACGGCAGTAGGCACGGGGCCGCAGACAACGCTTATCGACCTGTGCAAGCCCGACGCCACGACCGGCGGGGACGGGTTGCAGCAGAGCCTCATAGAGAAGGAATTGCCGCTTGACCGTTCGGGCGCGGGCGGGGTTCGGCTCGCAGACGCGAGTTACGATTGGGAGATGGACGCCGGTTGGGGCGTGGGCCGCGTCAAGAGCGTTAAGATCGACTGCCCTACCCCTGACTGCACATACGATTTCGAGTCTGTCTACCTCTACCGCAAGACCGCGCTCGAAGGCGGGTTCGCCAAGTTCTATGTCGTGCCTCCATCCGGGCCGTGGAACGACTCCTGCGAAATGACTGACTTCGCTTGGCACGACAGCGGGGAGATATACGTGGACTCCGAGCGGGTTGACAAGGTGTCCGCCATTCGGAAGGGCTTCCTCGTGATTGATGGGGCAGTGGTGTGGGAGCTGATGGCGGGCTACGTTGTCGAGGTCAACGACGATCTGTATATCGACCCAAGCCACACCGCGAATCCGTACTACGACTACCACTACTGGAGGCTGAGTCGGTTCGCAGGCTTAGGGTTGGGCTATCCGCTTGATGACTACACTCTCACAGACGGCGACCCGGACGCCACGAAGTACGACGTGAACGGCGCGGTGACTATCACTCCTGGAACGTTCGGAACAGACCTCGTTGGCGAGCATTGTCTGATCGCGTTCCTGCGCGGCGGGGTCTACGAGCCGGTTGACGACGTGATAACGGTCGGGCTCAGCATCATGCCGCGCTACTTCAACATCGTGCCAGGATGCGGACTCCTGCCGACAGGTTCATACAAGCGGTTTCGGGGGCAGGTTTATGGAGTGGCGTGGAAAGAAGATGGTGGGGTGTTTGTTCCGGACGCTAGCGGGGTCGTCACTGAGGATCTACGCGGCGGGTCGGCTGGCGAGGACGGCGGCTTGCCGGTATATGCAGACGATCTCGGAGACTTCATCTTCGAGGCGGTGAATACGAAAGGGCAGGCGGCGATAACATCGCTCTACCCGAGTGGGCCGACATGTGTTGACCTACGAAGTCGGTTCTATACGCGAGTGGCGCGGCTCAACTCGAACTGCACCGAGGGCCTGCACCTGCGCTACTGCTCGACAACCGGCAAGATCGTGATAACGCCAAGCGGCAAGCCCGCATTGACGTGCTGTGATGAAGCGTAACAGCTTCCGGTCGGCAGACCGGGAGATCCCGACCGTGGAAGGTCTGTGGGGTTAGCCCGGCCCCTTGCCTTGCCCAGGGCCAGACCTTCCGCGGTTCCCTCTCACGCACAAGAAGGAGGAATCCACGCTTGCCGCGTCTTATTCTGCATTGGCGGGTTAAAGCCTGCCTGCTACGATCTGACTGCACAAGGAGTATTGGATGAACGACACAGTAGCACTTATACTCTCCATAGTAGGGGCGATCTCGCTCGTGGCGGGCGCGGTGTCCGGCGGCTGGCTGAAGTCGCTCAAGGAAACCAACAATCTCCTACGTGAGCAAAACGAGGCCCTGAGAGAACAGTACAGGGTGCAGACCGAACGCTATACGGCGGTCGTGCAGGCATCCGCCTTGCTGCAAGGCAAGATTGATGTGCTCGCGACCCTGCCGCTGAAAGGTATAGCGCAGTCGCTCAAAACCTTATCTGTCGCGCACAAAGACCTGGTAGAGAGTAATAACAAGATACTCGACATACTCGAATCCTCAGCCGTGACGCTGGCACTGGAAAACCGGCAAGTGGCGGCAGAGGTAGAGCACGTGCGAACGGAACTGGCAAACCATCCAGCAATATAGTAGAAAGGAGTTACCATGCCAGAGTTTATACTTGAGTTTATGAAGTTCATGCAGCATCCCGACTTCCTCGCATTGGGGACGGTCGCGGGGCTCGCGGCTTTTCTGAAGCTGATCGGTGTGCCGGCCATCAAGGCGGCTGCCACAAAGATCGGAAAGCCATTGACCGGCACGGCTACGGTTGTGGCCGCGTTTGTAGCATCACTTATCATCGCCGAGGCAGTCGGCTGGTACAGCCACGGACTGATGAGCGCCGCCATCGCCATGGAGATGGTCGGCGTGTCGGTCATGGCGACGTGGACCGCACTCGGTATGCAGTCTACTGCGACTGCGATCGTCAGAAGCAAGGAGTCATGAATTGAAAACCCTATCCAGTATCCTACTCATCGTCGTGTTGTGTTTGGCAGCACTCGGCCAGCCGGCGATCGCCCAGACGAACTTACTCGCCGACACCGGCTCGTTTACGGTCTGTTACGCTCACTCATTCAAGGGTAGTGCGGACGGGCTTATCGGCAAGCTCGGCGTTGACCTTTGGAGTAAACAGTTGTCCGGCGACCGGACGCTCGCCGCCGGCGTGGATCTCGTTGCGGTCCCGCAGGACGGCAAGGCGAAGTTCGGCATAGGCGGGAGCGTCACGATCGGGAATGGAATTATCGGGTTGGGGCTCGGAGTTGCATATCTCCCCGGCGACTGGGGCTGGTCGTGGACTGTCACCGCTGTTCAACTAAAGTTCTGAGGGTGCATAGATGAGATCGCCGACAACGGGCTTCAACATCATCGCGATAAACATGGCGCGGCTCCTGGCTCTGGTAAAGCAGACCGAGGGCCGCGTCGCCTACCTTTATGGGAGCAAGCCACACGCCGGAATTGACGCGGCGAAGATCAAGACTTCCGACTGCTCGGGATACCTCCGTTGGTTGCTGCCGCTTTCCGCAAGCGAACATGTCGACGTGCCAGACGGGTCTTGGACTCAAGGGGAGTGGTGCAAGAAGCAAGGCTTCAAGGCAACCTCCTACAAAGATACTGCGGCACTGACGGACTTCCGATTACGCATGGCGTTCATCCCGAAGAAGGGCAAGAAGCCTGGCCACGTGGTGTTGATTCTCAATGGGCGGACCATCGAGTGCTGTGGTGGCCGCGGTGTCTGCCGGCGACTCTGGCATACGCCTGTGCTGGCCAAGGGTATCACCGCCTGTTATGTTCTGACCGATCCAATGGATTAAGGCATGGTTATCATGACCAACCCTCCGACCGGCTGGACGATGTTTCCCAAATGCCAGGGCTGTCATTGGCGCGGCGGTCATTTCGGCTTGCTGTGCGAACTTTTCGGCATGCCGATTTGGATGGTCGATGAATGGTTGAATCCATCCACCCCTGCCAATCCTGGCAGTTCCGTTTAGCCGGAGGTATTCTGAGCCGTTTCTGGGGGCAGCGTCGCGGAATCGCGCCGTGCAACGGCACGAGAGCCGAAGAATGGGATCGCGCTATCCCTTTCCCGTAAGGCTCGGATTGTGGCCCATCCGATAGCAATAAAGCGAGCAGTCCGTTTCCTCGCATCGCCGCACCTCTGCATCATTGTTTCCGCAGCAGTCCATGCATTGTGCCCGGATAGTTTTGAGACTTGAGATGCCCGCCGGTTTCTTGTTGAGCCGAAACCGACAGGATGGGCATTCGGTCGCTCCGCATTCGCGGACCTCGACCGCCTGTTCGAGGCAACAGTAGAGGCAATGAATGCGCACTGCCTTCATTGGGCCAACGTGTTTAGTGACGGTTGTGGTGTTCATCAAACGACTCTCGCCTTTCTACCTCGGCGGATGCGCCGCAGCGCGAGGAATAGATTCGAGCAGTTCAAGGGAACCCATATCAGGTTCAGCCCCGCGACCCATGGCGATCCCCACCGGAAACATATATAACTGGCGCCAATGCCGACCATGGCCCCGAATCCCGACGCGATTGCCATGCCAATGTCCGTTGTAAGCCATTGCCAAAACTTCATTTCGTCCCCACTCTCGCCTTTCCTGTCCGTAGTAGTTCCGCAACGTCAGCGTTGCTCAGGTTATCCTTGACCAGATCACTGGCCTTGATCTTCCTCGGCGGCAACATGGGCAATGCGCCGCAGTTCCTCGGATACCACAACCCCATCTTGATCGCATGGGCCATCGCAACCGCCGCGGCGTCGTAAACATGATCGCTTGCCCCTGGGAGTTTGAGTCCGAGCGCAGCCTGCGCGAACTCGCGAGCGTCCTTCTTCTTCTTTGTGCCGAGCACCGAATGGGTGGACGCGGGATTGTAACCCGTCTCGGCGAAGAGTCGGCAAACGCCCTGGACCTCAACCGCCTTGTGTGAGGTCGGTCGGCCTGGCATCTGGACAATCTCGGATAGAACAATGATCGGCTCGGGGTCAGCGTCGATCGCTCGCTGAAGCCAAGCGACGGTACTCTGGACCATCCCCTTGCGCCCATCACCAAGGATAGGGATGGTCCCGTAGTCAATGACGGCGACGCGATCCTGCGCGAAGTCGAGCAGGCAGAAGCCAGTCGCCTCGCCTGGGTCCAGTCCCAGTATCCGTATTACCTCCGGCCCCTTGGCGCTATTCATCGCGGGCCTGCTTGATCGCCTCATCTACAGCCTGCTTCAATACGGCCCACCTCTCAGCCAATAAGCGTAGTGCAGCCCCCTTGTCCTTGCCGGGGTAGGCAGTCAGCAACCGCTCGCAGTTGTTTCGGATGCTGGCATACCAGAACTCCCTGCCGTGGTTCATATCATACTCAAGATCAATTCGCACTTCCGTATCTTTAGCCATCCCCGTCCACCTCCAGCGCGTGCTCGGCGAGAGCCCTTAAACAACGGTGCGTGCCCTCCTGCGTTATCGCCTCACCTTGTGCTAGATAAAGTGCGCGCCGGATGGCAAATGACGGCGTATGGGCATTGATTATCTGCACGGCAATGCTCAACGCTTCTTCCGCCACTGCTCTGGCCTCGGCGCGCTCCACAAGCTCACAGAGGGCGTAGTACCCGCCATGCAGTATCTCGGCCCTCAACTCCGCCACGCTCGCTGTCTTCAAGTTACTCATCGGTCGCTCCTTTCTATCGTGTCTGGATTTACACCCGCCTCCAAGTACGGCCTCAAATCGGCTTTGATGTATCGGTGCAAGCCGAGCTTATCGCAGAGCCGCGCAGCCTTATTCGCGAAGTCGTGCCAGTCGATTGCCTCCACCCGCGCTTTCCACTCCGGCGAAGGCCAGTCCGTTTGTGCGCCGTGGTTGAACTTGCCGATCTTGCAGTAGGAGAGATATTCGCTCGCCGACTCTATCAAGTGCAGAGTTTGCGAGGGATGTATCACGGGCTCGAAACTCGCGGCAGTAGTAATGCCGAGGCGATAAGCGTCATGCAGCCCCATCAGTCTGGCGTGTGTTGGCGCAGCGAAAGGCTCCCATGCCGCCAAGTCGTCACCATCACATAAAGTCAGTGTCGCCCAGTATTCATCGCCTTCCTTGAGCCTCCTGACGACATCGAGAGCAGACCCTTTAGTGAGTAACCGCACGGCGTTGCCGCTCGAATGGACGATGTCGATTGCGGGTTTAGTAATCTCATCAATGAGTCCACGATGGCAGGGTATAGGGTCGCACGCGAAGCACAGGAATAGCGGTTCGGGTAACGGGTGCGGTATGCCCTTGCGCTTCGTTAAGTCGTATTCCAGCCGCGCAAGCACATCCGGCGCGGGTACAACCTGCGCGTTGAATGCGGCGCGGGACCGCCGCATTATCGCAGGCCCGAAGCAATACTTACAGCCGTTGGTGCAGCCGTTGTAGAGGTTCGCGGCGTACCCGTGGTTGGCATATTCGCCTGCCCTACCAGATGGTGTGTAGATCAACTGCCTCACGGCGCCACCTCCCCAGTTACGCACGCTTTTCTGATCTCAAGGCACTTTCGTCCCGTAACTGCCTTTGCCCCCGCTCCCACCGCGATTGCTGCCACACGCCGCGCAGTCAGGTCATAGTGTCGATCTTGATACCATGCCCGCTTCAGCCCTATTAAATCAGCGAATGCATGTAACTCAGCCTCCGTATCCGCGACTAAATGGACGCCATCGGTATAGGTCATGGCTTCACCTTCCCATCCCCGCGCAGGCGGGCAATCAGGTCGGCCAGTACGGGACTCGTGCAGTCTCCGTTACCTCTTAGCGTATGCGGACAATGACTCAGCAACTCCGCCGCCGCGAGTGCATCGGCCCTTAGATTGGCGAGTTCGGCGTTCCGGCAGGCGGGGAAGTTGGTTTTGTGCGCCCTACCGTAAGCATCAACCATCGGCAACCCACACTTTGGGCAGTTCATTTCGCACCTCCACCCAGCTTCTCCCCGCCCGCCGCCGCGATCTTGGCGAGGTCAACGCCGCTATCCTTGAGCGTCTGCACGAAGGTCTTCTCGTTTGTCGAGTACTCAGCAATCGCCCCTACCATCTCCCGCAGCATCGGTTCGCTCTCAGCGAGGCGTCCTGCGCGGGTTACGAGTTCTCTCCGTGCGGCTTTGCCTTTAGGCGTTTGCCACTCGGCGCACTCCGCCAACTCCGCCGCGCTCATCTCGGCCAGCGGCATGGGAGCCGGTCCCTTCGCGCGGAACAGTGGCTTTCCCCTGCCGCAATCGGAGGTCGGCGGCTCGAAGCACCTTGTACCGTTGAGCGTGCAGTCATTGCAGTCAGGGTTAACGGCAGGCGCGGGCGTGTCGCGGGCAGTCCATTTGGGTTTACCCAGAGCGGCGTAACAGGAATTGCAAGGTTGGCGCTCCAAGGGCCTGTCGCGATGCTCGCAATCCTTGCAAAGCCGCTCCACCGGCTCGCTCGCCAGGGCGCGCTTGGCTATGTGACGCAGAGTGCGGCATATAGCGAGGGTGTCACCGCCATATATCGTCTCAGCCTCCGCCCTCGTGCAACTCATCGGAATCAGGTCATCGTTCGGTTTGTCCATCATTCACTCTCCTTTTCTCGTTTGAAATCCGACAACAATGCCGGCACCTTGCCGGACTCAATCATCTTGGTTATCTCGGGCAGCGCATAGTCTGCGACCGTGCGATTGTTCGCCATCACCAAATATGGCATAAACTCCGCATCGAATGGCGCACCGTTCTCCACGAGTTCGAGTTTTGCTTTGACTGCGAGCGCAAGGGCTCGCCAAATACGGCGGCACTCCTTCTGCCACTCCGCAGTTATCTGAGCGTCGGATGTCCGCTCGCGCCCTGTCTCCGTTAGCCCAAACCGCTTTTCGTCACGACCGGGCATCTTCATCAGGATGCGGACATTGCGACCCTTGTAGATAAACCCGACGCCGTTCCGGTCGGCATCCTCGATCAGCAAGAAGCCCGTTGCACCGTATCGCGTCACGACGGTTTGGCGGATCTCCATCATCGACTTCTCGATGGAAACATTCGTATCTTCGGCGTATCTGCCCATGAATAGCCCTCCCTGCATCGTTGCCGACCCCGACAGATCGGCAACATCCAAGGAACGCCGTCACTTCTTGGCGTAGATCTCGTACTCCGCGTCGATGACTTCGGCAGTGATCATGCCCTTGCCAAGCACCTTGACCCCGCCTCGATCTGGCGCAACCGCAGTGACGGTTGATGGCCCGGTTCTTGCGCCGACCGTTCGGAACTTCTCCTGCTTGACGATCGGGATCGCATGATCGCCAGCCTCACAGCGCTGGAACAGGAGATCGTAGAGACAAGCAAGCGATTTGCCATCCTCAAACGGGTCGGTTGTCGGCTCGGCCTCGGCCTCTACCGCTGGACTTTCTGCCGGCGCTTGCTCAGTGGCTTCTTCGACCGCCTCAGTGGCGGCTTCTTCGACTGGGGCTTCTTCGGCAACTGGCTCCTCCTGCGCGGGAGCGATCTCTGCGGTCAGCTCGGGCGTCACGATTGCTTCTTCTGCCGCCTCGGGTTCGGGCTCGACAACCGCCTCCTCTTCGGTATGGACCTGCCCGATATTGCCCGCGTCTTGAGCAGCGAGATCGGAGGGGGTCTGAACCGGCTCCTCGGGCACTTCGCCTTCAGTCGGGCCAGCCGCCAATGCATCTTCGATGTTCGGCTCCGGCTCGTCGGACATGATCGGAGTGAAGCCGTTCTGTTCTGCCATGCGATTCAACGCCGTCTGTGCGAGGTCGAATGTCTTGTCATCCTCATTGCTGAGGACCAGATATGTCGTTTCCTCGCCGTCCCGTTCGCGTCTGATCGACCAGCAGGTATCGGTCGGTGTCCGGTCAACGCTGAGCCGATGCGGCGGGTCCTGCGTATTCTGGTAGCAGATCGCAGGGAGGGTCTGCTCGGCTGCATCTTCCTCCAACGGCAAGCTCACCGATTCGAGCGCGATGTAGCCGTAGGCCGACAGTTCGTTCTTCTCCGCCCATGCGTCGAGTTCGGCCTGAGCGTCGAGCGGATACTCGTGTTCGCCAATCTCGTCGGTTTTGATCGGCTTAGCATCCGTGCCGTCCGGCTTGCAGGAGAAGCTCGTGAACACCACGCGGTTGCCCTCGGCATTGTCGTCTTGTGCGATCCGCGATACGATCGGATCGCCCTTGCCCCAAACCGTGCCGTAACCCTCCGGCGCGACCGGCTTGTAGCCGCGCTCGACCTCGCACCACTGCTTGAGCGCCTCGCGAGCCAACTGCTCGGTAGGGTGCATGTCGTTCGGGAAGTCGAGGTCGGCGACTTTCGACTTCGGCCCGCCTGCGATGATATCGAGGGTGAACTCGCCCTCTTCCTCAACAACGGTTATGCGATCTCCGTCGGCGTTGAGGTAGTCGCCGATCGGTTTGATCTCGATAGGCGGGAGCGTAATCGAGTCCGGGTCGGCATCCTCTGCGGTTGCCGCTCTTGCGTCACGATCGGCAATCTCCCTGCCCTTAGAGGCGAGCAGTCGGCCGTATTCCAGCGACTTGACCGTGATGCTTACCGCCTTGCCGAGCAGTTCGCGGATAGCGTCGCTCGGTTCGTCAGTAACGCAACTCAGCGGAGTCTCGAAGAGAAACTGCTGGACTGCGACGTCGCCTTTCATTCCCATCGGCGACTTGAGAAAATGCCCGTTGATTGTGAAGCTCTGCCTCGACGGGTCTACCGGCGATTCCGGCATTCCTGGAAGTTCTGGTTGTCTGTCATTGCTCATGGTTTCTATTGCCCTTTCTGTTTGCGAGATTCTACTATATGGTTGATGGTTCGACTCTGACATGAACCCCAAACGTGTCGGGGTGGTTGACGACGAGATTCCCGACTGCGGATTGGACAGACGGCCCCTCTCCGGTTCTGCCGTCAGCCATGCAAGCTAGATACTTTTTGAACGATTGCACGACGACGATCGCTTTTGGCTTGTCGGTCGCGCCTCCTGAATGTCCAACATTCCGTTTCCCTCCCTCTTTCATCATGCCGCCAACGGGTGGAGTCGGCGGTCGCTCGCCCTCGTTGGCAAGCACCTCGAAGTCTGAGCACCCACCCGCCATGTGTATTCCCGGCGAACACTCGATCTCTATGTCGTTCCGCCACACATTCCCGTCCGCCAGCGATACGTCTATCCTCGATACGGTTCCGACCGACCCTGTTCGCTTATGACGGACGCGCTGCTTGAGTACAAACGGCGAGCTTTTCGGCAACCCCAGTGGCTCGACATCCGGCATCCCGAACAGCGTCCACTTCAGCCGCGTATACCAGGGCGCACTCCGAACTTGCAGCCGCTCGCGCAACAGGAAGTTGACCGACCGCATGGTTTGATCCGCCCGCCCATCAATCGCTTCTAGATCGAGCGGCTCGGCAAGCGCAACCGTATTCTCCACCAGCTTCAGGCGCGAGTCGATGTCCACGAAGTTCTCCTTGCGGAGTCCTTGGCTCCGAACCAAGCTTGACAACCGCTTCCGATAACGACCAACCTTGCGCTCGAGTCTGTCCATCTTCGCCGCGCGTTGGATCTCGCCTGCCTCGACGGAGGCAAGGATCTCGGACACCGACCCAACAGAGGCAGAAATTGTTTCCTCTGCCGCCTTGACTCGGACACCGAACCCGGCGACGGTTCGCTTTAGGTGTTCAAAGAACAACTGATACGTCTCGCACTTCTTCAGCCTACGCTCAATCTCGGCAAACTCTTTGTCCTTAGAAGCCGCCATCATTGCCCCTCACTTTCCGCGCACAATGCGTCGTAGAACTGCGTCAATTCATCCATCGTGAAGTCGGTCAAGTTCGCATGACGCTCGGTGAACGCCTGAATCTTGACCGCCTGGCCCGGGACCGGGATCTGCATCTCGGTCATCTTCTCGTTGATCGTCTGCCGAAGGACTTCTTCCTCGGTCGGCTCGGCTGTTGGCGCGTTTGTTGGCTCGGCGGACTTGAGCGCAGCCGCCCTTGCACCGTAGATCGCCCTCACTTTCACCATGTCCGCATCGTTGAATTGAGTCTTCGCGGCATTGGTCAGCGAGTTGAGTGCGGCGATAGTCTCGCACTGCTCTGCCTGCTTTGCGAAGTCTTCGACGGTTGGCGCCGGAGGCGCGGCGGCGGCAACCGGCACGGGTTCGGCTTTCTTCGCGCCGCCCTTTGCCCATTCGGCGATTCGCTTGCCGCATTCCCTGCCAAGTAGTTGGCCGTGCGGGAACAGTTCTTCATGCTGCTTTTCGAGCTTTATCTTGGTCGGCATACCCGGATTGACTGCATGCAGCATGAACGATACTGTCATCTCGTACATCATGCCCTTGCCGCAGACGGGTTCCCATTCAGGGGTCGGCCTCGCGACCAACTTGCCATCTTTGCTCATGAAGCTCTTTTCCTGCGCTCGCAGGCAGAATATCAGCGGTATGGTTGAAGAGCAGGCCAATAGGGTTTCAAGCATCCTTTGTCGATCTCGCGAAGGTTTGACCCACGATAACGGAGTCAGCTTCTCAGCCAATTCCCACTCGTTCTTGTTCGGATTCTTTGCCTTTGCTCGTTTGACCATCTCTTCGAGCGCAGTGCCCTGCGTGTCAAGATACCCGCCGGCCCCGTTATGCTCATGGCTGAACGAGTCGAGCACAATCGCACGATACCCCTTGTTGTAACCATACTGGACTGCATCTTCGTATCGCGCAGAACTGTAGGGAGCGACAAACTCCATGTGGTCGAAGTTGAAGAAGTCGGCATAATGTAGGGCGCGTTTATTCTCGGTGTCGATCACGAGAAACTTCTCGCCCGGGCCGACGATGCCCGTTGCCATTTCCATCGCCGACCATGTTTTTCCGCTCGCTGTTCCGCCGGCGAGTCCGATGAACAGCCCAACATTCGCCCTGATTGCTGGTTGGATTATCCAATCACTCATACAAGTGCCTCTTCGGCGTCCATCAACTCCCGGTCCTGAAGCTTCTTCAGTTCCCAAGAGGGCAAATCAATGCCACATATCTCCTTGGGGTAGCCCGGCCACTCGCCCGATGCCAAGCACCGACGCCAGAGCTTGACCCCGGTTTCGACCTCCTGCCATCCGAGTGCTGCAAAGGCCGGTCTCAACTCCACGAACGAGCAGAGGAACGGATCGCTCGTTTCCTGGAACATGAAAACGAACCGCGGCTCCCGCTCGGCATACGTGCGAACCCCCCATTTGTAGAGGCAGTCCTGGATGTGATAGCCCATGTTCAGGATGTGCCGGTCGAGGTCGGTCGGATTCGCCGACAGCCCAGTTGTCTTGTAGTCCAGGATGAACGTTTCGTCATGCGGCATCCAGTCCGGTCGGATCTTCAACCAGACGTCATCCTCCTGCCAGATAAACGACCGCTCGGACTTACCCTCCGCCAACAGATCGTTGATGCCCAGTTCCGACTCGCGCAGTTGTTGATTCGCCGCTTCGACCATACGCGATACGCGGTCCCACTCCTTCTGCTTCAGCGGGATCTTGCCGGCCATCCGCGCGTTGTCGCGAGCCAGCTTCGCCGCGGTAGACTGGTAGCTATCGAACGGGATGATCTCCACGTTATCTTCGCCTTCGAGCAGTAGCGCATGTGCCGCCCTGCCGATGTCGAACTTCGACTCATCGGCCTCGCCCTCGGTGAACGAGGGATTCAGCGCCGGATGGTTGAGGAATGCGTGCAATGGACTCTTGTTGAGCAGGTCCTTCAACACGCCAGTTGATAGGCACGGCGCCGGGTAACTATCGCCGTGGTAGATGTCTTCGGATAGTCCGTCGTAGATTCCGGGTTCGATCATTGAGGGCCTCCTGACCTTTCGGGCAATCCATCTCCAGCATATTCGCATCGCGGAGGGCATTGCTCCAGAGGACACTCCACGCACGGGTCCTGCCCCTCGATAGGAGTCAGCGTCAATGCGTCAACATCCACGCAACCTGCCTTGCCCGTGATGCTTGCGACCAGCGTGCCGCACATTATGTACGGCTCACTGTCCACCGTGTGTCCGGTCGATGTTACCGGGCCTCCAATGAGGCTGTGATAATCAACCTTGTCGCCAATCTTGGGCTTCTTCATTCCGCCACCTCGCCCTTTGCCCGATCTTCGACTGTTGGCGCATACTCGAAGTACCACTGCTTGAGGGCGGCATCCTTGGTATCGCCGAACGCGGCTTGCCCGTCCTGAATATTCTCGCCAAGCAAGGCACACCACTTGTCGCCATCCTGGAATACCTTCGGGCCTTCGCGCCCGTCTCGAATGACAACACTAACGTCCTGTCCGTCGGCCACGCGCTCGATGAACACTTGCGCCTCGTAATTCTCAGCCATCTCGGCCATTGCCGCCATGCTCGTTTCGTCAAGCAGCGACCCATCGCGAATCAGGATGATCCGCAGTTCGGGGTTCGCGCTCAAGCCCATCGCGACTGCGATCTGAAGCTGCTCTGCACTGGACGCCTGATCGAACGGGATGCCGTTGACCAGGATGCCGTCCGATCCGAACGTCATTCCCTTGACCGGGAAATCGGCCGCGGCGATCAGTCCGGCCTTTGTCGCGACGATCTCTTCGAGGCTTGCCGTGCCGGTCTTGTATGTATCCGACATCTTCGCGTATTCGTCGGCCAAGTGCTTGCGTTGCACAGCAGCGCGGACCCGGCGATTGACAGTTTCGGCATTCGCGATCTGCTCGGTCAGTGGCGCGGTGTCGGTATCGACAAGACCTTCCGCCGCTTCCTTTGCGGCGTCAATATCTCGTTGGATGCGATCGCGTTCGGCGATAGCTTCCCTGAGTTGGGATTCTAGTCGAGTTACCGACACTTGCGCCACAGCGAATCGCGCACCTCCGTCTGTCACGCGACTGCGGACTGCGACATGTTCCGCGTTCTGAACCCTGATCGACTCTAACTGGCCGACCAGATCGGACACTACAACCTCGGCTGTCGGCGCATCCGCGTCTAACGCGATCGCGTCCAACTGAGCCTTGATCGCCTTGCCGTCACGCCCGATGTCGCGCCGTTGCTGTTCGATCCGCTCGTATTCGGCGTCGAGTTCGGTGAAGTCGAGTTTGAGAATCCGCATCAGCGTTATGATCTGCTCTTGCGGCTTCATCCGAATGAACGCGAGCGGGTCGAAGCTCAGATCGCCAACCCACTTGTCGAGCAACGCCTGCGGCGTCGAGCTCTTGAACCCATCCTTGTTCTTGACCTCGATGTAGCTGTCCGTCTGCGTGAATCGCCGAGTGACCGTATATTCCTCGGTCTCGACGATGACAAACCCGCTTTCGGCTCCCTCATGGATCGGCTTCTTGCAGACGTGACCCTTGCCCCCGAGTGCCATTTCGATGGCGTCGAGCGTCGATGACTTCCCGGCGCCGTTCGGCCCGCCGATCACGATCATATTGCCGTCCGGCGTGATCGTGACGGCTTCGAGCCTCTTGATGTTCTCGGCCTCTAATCTGATGATATGCATGTTTCAGAATCCCCTTTCTGTTTTACGTTCTCGGTCGGCGGTCTTTGGCTTCATTGTCAGCGACCGCGCCTAACTGTTCGATGACCTGCCGGATCTTCGCGATCTGTGTCGCCCGATCAGGGCAGTAGTTTTCCAGTTCGTCGAGGATGGCACCGATCTCGGTGTACGGCTCGGCAATCTCCATGTCGTCGGGCACCACGATCTTGTGAAAGACCGAGCACCCAGCGCATACGCCGTAACTCTCGCCGCTCGTAAGGGTCATTGCAATGACCGCGGGTAGCTTGTGACAGACAGAGCAGATCATAAACCCATCTCCTTTCAGATTGAAGTGAGCGGCGTATGGGATTTGAACCCATGCTCATGCGCTGGACACCCGGCTACCTGGGGCCGTTTGGGTAGTGTCCGCGTGAGTGATTATCCCAGGCTCAGCAGCACTCTGCCAACGCCGCTCACATTTGTCCCCGGAGGCTTCGACCGATACAAACTCCGCCCCGTCGATCGTTGCTTCCGGGAAGATGAACCCGCGAGAACTGCATGGCGATGGGAGGTCTAGTCGCAACGCCAACCTCGCGGGAAACTTGGAAACTGTCCGGCGTCGGCTTGAAGGCCGGTAGTGAACGGGCGATCGCTGTGCCGTCGCCGGAAAATGATTGCATGGGGCGGGTGGTATTCCGTCCCAGTGTCCATTTATCTGTGTCTACTTCTAGTTGAGGGTTTCCTCGCTTTCTCCGCATTCGCGGTCGATATAGCCCGGCGATGCCGGGAAAGTGAATCACTTGATGATCTTGAAGAGTTGCCGTAAAGGAACTCGGTGCTTCGACCGAACCCATGTATGGATTATCTTGATTCTCAGCCGAATGCCCGCCCAGTTCCATGCATACAGAGCGGGCGGGGGACCGACGCCTACAAAAACAACCTCGATGTCTTGCTCTGCCCATGTGTTCGGCTTGCTCATGATGCCTCCTTGTTCAGCGCGGCGATCAGCCAGTCTGCGATATTGACCGAGTTGTCGCATAGCGCAAGGGGATCGAGCATCGCACTCATCGCGGATCCCGAAAGTATCCCCTGCATCGCCATCGCCGCGAAATACTCGCGCTTGGTCAAGCCGCCTGACACTGCCATCCTGCCGTTTATATCCATGACCTGCTGGAATGCGAACTCGTCATGGTGCGTCGTCATGGCAGCCTCGCCGCCTGCGGCATCGACAGCCTCATCGCCAGCCCCGCCACTATCACGATCGCGCAGATCAGTAGTTGGATCGCCGTCCCATCATGCGGCTCGGCGACAAAGTATCTGCAAACCCATCGGTCGATCATCATCAGCCTCCTCGTCCACAGGAACCACCGTTCCCGCATATCTGCCAAAGTAGTCCGGGTTGACCCCGCCGTCGCACATCTTCTTCTTTTCCTCTTTGGTGAACGGTTTCTCTGTCACGTTCACAAGCCGTCCGAGTCTAAGTTTCGTCTGTTTCTTTTTGGTCATCATCTACCTCCTTCTTCATCTTCTGCTCGTCGCAGAGTTTCCGCACAGGCTCCGATAACCCTGAGTCCGGCCTTCATTGCGGCGGCTCGCCCAGCCCGCCGGACGGCATATCCATCGGCGGATTCGCCTTTTCCAATGCGGCCAGCCCAGTAATGAACAGGAGGAACATCTCTTGCTCGTTCTCTTTTGTTTTTGCGTTCGCGAAAACTAAGTGACTCATTTCCTTGAAGAATATGGGGTATCGCGCCATTAGACCTTCGGCGTGCTCCGCAATCTTATCGGGATTCAGTGCATCTACGATGGCCCCATCCTCCACGTCTCTCATTCGGGCGGCGCCATCCGCTCCAGCAAAGCCTCGCAGGCGTCCCTCACGACATCCGCAACCGACACAGACCCGCGCTTCGCCGTTGTCTTCAGCCGCTTCCACAGATCGTTGTGCATATTGATGTTGTGCGGTTTCATGTTTTTATCTTTGTTCGATGCCATTGCAGATGAACCTCCGTGCGTATGTGCATATATCTAACTCCCGTATCTTACCACAAGCCCATGCTTGCCTGTCAATACCCTAGAGCGGGGTATTTCTCCCCACTACTTCAAAAGCACATCGAGCGGCACGTCAACGTCCTTGTCCTGGGCCGCGCAGAACCGCTCGATGCAATCCAGTAAGGCAGCCTTCTGGAACTCCGTGAACCGCATAGACGCCCTACGTAAAGCGTCTTCGCCGCCGTTGCGGTAGATCGTCACGAGCTTCTTTCGCTCGATGTTGTCTTTCAGGAGCCGGCGCAACTGCGCTCGACCCTCTGCGAGCAAGGCGAAATGCCGCGCGCCTAACGTTCGGATGCCGTCGGAGAGATCATCGCCCCGGGCGCGGAACTTCTTGACCAGATCTGTGTCGAGTTCCACTTGATACGGTCGCGTTTCGACGACGCTGCCTTTCGGCCTGCCGACCCCGCGCCTTGGTGTTTGCGTTGTCATGAATCCTCCTTGCCGGTTGCTAACATTCTGATCGCCCTATCGTGGAAAGGCGAGTAATGTCCGATTGTGATATCCTGCCCGGTGTCTACGGTCACGTATTTCGGATACATCCTTGTCCCGCAGTCGAGAACTGCAATCCGCGAGGCATATTCTGGACATGCCTCATACCGTTCGCAGAGATCACAATACTGCCTGAAGCCTAATTCTGGTTGCTCGATGCAGTTGCCCATGATACCACCATCGTAATGCGTGCAGGTTCCACAACGCCTGACGTAATGCTTTGTCCAATCCAGTGCAGACCGCTTTCCATTCATCGGCAGGTTGTTGGTGTCTCTCATGAATCCTCCCTGCTGCTCTTTACGGCCTTGGCAAGAGCATCGCCGAACCTGCTGGCCGCACTCGCCGCCCGTCGCATTCCTGCCTGGAACTTGGCGGAATACACTGCGAAGTTGATGTGCAGCCTGTCCGTGCGCTTCGCTCCCCGCTTCTTCCTTCGCCTACTTGTCGATGCCATCCAATTGCTTGTCATGTTATCTGCCGTCCTTTCGTCACTATTATCCAGACCCACGTGCCGTCGGCTTCCTTGGCTACGCCCTTGGCGTGCTTCGACTTCGGAAACACGCGCCACATAACGTCGTTCGGGTCGCAAGAATGATGCACCGGCACATGCAGATAGCCGTTATCCATCCGCACAGACTCAGAATCGAAGTCCAGATCGCTCCATCGCGGGCAGGATGTGCGACTGTTTTTCTCTGTGATCGGCACTCGCTCTATCTTGCTCATCATACTCTCGCCTCCTCCGCTGTCTCCGCGAGGGCGGGCGTTCTCTTCCGCCAATGCTGACAACTATCGTTGCCGTGAACCACTATGGGATAGTTCGACGGCGTATGTGGCTCCAAGCACCTCCAACGATATGGCACACCCTGATAGGGTTTGGGTGCTCGGTAGTAACAATTCCTACAGCACTTCGCCGCCTCCAGCTTCTCCTGCGCGTCTGCTTTCATCTTCATTCGGATACCTCGATCCCCGCCGCATTGTAAGCCGATTCGAGGGCGTCGTCGAGCGTTGCGCCTGCCTGCATAAAGCTATCAAATCCAACAAGGACGCGTACCCACCAACCGCCGATCTCTCCTGGGCTGAGTTCTTTGCGGTGTCGCTCCTCCACCATCCGCCTCAGTCGCGCGTCTGCCGCCGCCTGCTTGAGTTCGGCGAGGAAAGCGGGATCGCAGATCGCGGCCAGTGCCCTATCGCTCAAGCCAACATTATGGGTTCGTGGTTCTTCCAACGCTTCAATCACGTGCTCTATCGCAAGTGTTTTCATCTTCAAGTGCTGCCCTCCTTCGGGAAATACGTACGCTATCTGCCCATCAAACAGCTCTCCCTCTGGCGCGAGGGCAATCGGATCAGTGTCGATCTCCCAGTTGTCGCGATTTGGAGCCACGCCGCCGTCGTAGCTAACGTAATAAGCGTCTCCGTTGGTGAACGCTTCGCTGCGCTTGGCCTTGTACCAGTTGCCCCGAAAGTAGAGTCGTGTCATTTGCCAGTTGAACATATTCATATCCTCACGTATCCGCTCGCTGAATCCTCAAGAAACTCGTCTATTATTCGGTCTTGAATGCCACGGACGAGTATTTCTCCAACCCTGCCAGCCAACAATATCCGACCCTTCAGCGTCTCGTTGATCGGCACTGTTGGTCTGTGCCTTGATGGTTCGTACCACCTCCGCACCACCCTCCATTCCTGATTGTAACCGTCCGCCTCGCGTGAGAGACGGAATTGTTGGCGCCTGTGTTCCCACGCACGCGATCGAGGTCCATCGAAAGTAAAGCTCCAGTGCAGAAATAGATGCGTGCCGGATTTGCAGTTCTCGACGCCGCGCTCTGCACTGGCATGTCTAGTGCCGTCCCAAGCATCTCGCCCGCAATCGGCGCACACGAACCATACCTCGCCGCCTATGATGGTCGGAATCAGGCGATGGCACAGGGAGTGATGGTTTGGGAATATTCTGTCTGCCTTTCGCTGGAGAGCCTTGAATGCCCGTTGTGTTTGTCGCTCTTTCATTGACTATATCCTCACATATCCCGAAGCACTATCCTCAACGTCGTCGCGGGCCTGATCGTAGCCCTGAGTTGTTCGCGGATCGCTATGGCCGACCGCGCGTTGAACCTTGTATATGTCGCACTCCTTGAGAGCCTCAGTGATAAAGAACCCGCGAAATGAGTGCGGGTGGAAACCTGCGAGCCCCGCCGCCGCCAATCGCTTGTCGATGATCGCGTAGATACTCGACGGATGCAGAGCCCGACCGTTCGCCTTGCCGTGGACCACGCCCTGAATCAGCGCCGCACCGGGTCGGATTCGACCCCGAGCAATCCACTGCCTAACCGCATCAAGCAAGTTAGGATTCGGGTCCAGCGCATTCCGGCGAGTCTTGCTGCCCTTGCCCACAATGGTCAAGACCGTCTTTCCCTGCGTCTGCTGCAAGGAGTCCAACGTCACGTCCACGATCTCCTCCCTTCGCATACCTAACCCGCCGGCCAGGTAGATAACGGCCCGGTCCCTAACGTCGATCAGCGTTTCGTTGCCGATGGAGCCCATCAATGCGACAACCTGATCTACTGTCGGCACGTTCGTCCGCGTCGATATGCCGCTCGCCTTGAAGCCCTTGATGCCGACGAACGGGTTATCGGGCCGGATGCCATACCGAACTGCTTCGACCAGCATCCCGCGAACTGCGGCGAGCTTTCGGTTGATCGACGCTGGCCGCAGGTCGGTCGCTTTCAAGGAGCCTAACCAGCGGTGACAGTCCTCCCGTGTCACCAGGGAAACATCCTCTGCCCCAAACCATAGCCAGAATGCCGCTATGTCGCTGCTGTAGGCTGTTCTGGTGTGTTTGCTTAGGCTCTGGAGCCAACTGTCGATAAAGCCGTTGTGTCGCGGCGTCAAGATCCGAATTGCCGATTGCTGCATCATTCCATCCTTTCCCGGGCAGTATCCGAAACTGCCCGTCCCTAACGGTCTTGCCGTTTTCTAACCTGTAAAGCCCTAACTCTCGGGCGATCTTCTGGCTGAGATCGAACTGCCAACAGTCCGCCCGATGCAAAGGCAGTCGGCCTCGATCCCCGATGATACCCCTGCTCGTTGTCCAGCCGCCGCGCGTGTTGCGGTATCTCAGTTCCACGCGGCTGCCTAACCGCCCTTCGCGGCAAGCAACCAGCCTGCCCGAGTGCGAGAAGATCGCGCCGGAGGCAGTGGTACGGCCTTGAAACTTGGCATTGTAGACGGTGTAGGCGCACTGCATCCACGCGGAAACGAGAATGAGCGCGTAGATCATGCCGCCCACCCCGGCGGAGTCACGAACCGCCATATCTGAGCTTCAACGAAGCCGGTCGGCACTCGCTTGCCGGTATCCTCGAACAGTCCAGTCGCAAGCACTTTCGCCACCCACCCGGCATTCTCGGACCACGTTTTGACGAACACTTCGCCGCGCCCAAGCAAATGCTCTTTGTCCGGCAAGTTTACCGTCAGTACGCCGAATATCTCGCCGTCGGTTAGGTCCAGTCTAACTGCGGTTGGGCCGTCGGGTCCGCCGTAGTGGCAGGCAAGAATCTCCGCCTCGCCATAGTTGGTTTCGATTGAACCGATCTTCATGCTCATGATCAACTCCACTCGCCAACGCTGTAGAACTTCCCGTCGGCGTCCTGCCCCATGTCCGCACGCTCTTCCTCGGTCGCTTCTTCGCCGTTGTCGTAGTCGCGGACCTCGACGGTGACGCCACTGGGTATGTCCCTAACGTCCTGAACATTCCCGCCGCTAACCTCGACGATGATCGGGCCGGGAGCGGTTGTCGCGTCTTCGTAGTCTTCCAGCACGGACTCAAGCCACAGTGCAGATTTGTGCTCTGGCCGCCCGGTCTGGTAGTCATCCAGCATTCGCCGCGCCGCGTCAACCAGGTTCGGCGTGACGATGGGCGTGACGGCAGCCGGTTCGTCCTGTGCCGACTCATAATCCTGCACTGCGTTTATCAACCCGCCCATCGCCTCGGAACAACCGCCGTCTGTCCAGTGGCAAACGACCTCATGCGCCGATGCCAGAAGATCGGTAGCGTCTGGCTGATTCGGCGTAACGCTCCCCGGCCTAACGCCGCTGAGTTGATCGCTCAGTTCCACGTTGGGGGAGAATGTATATGCCGCGTCGAAAGACACGTCCTTGCCGTCCATGTCGTCTGCAATCGCTCGCAGAACCGTTGCTGTATCCTTCGTTGATTCGATCTCTAACCTCCAACCGCGTTTCATGATTATACCTCTACTTCCTGCGCCCATCTGAGCGCGAACCTAACCTGCCTGCGAATCAGGCGCATCATCTGCGAACGTGTTGTGCAGCAGCCTAACAGCCGCCGCCGATAACGTTTAAGATCCTTCGTCACTTCGGAACCTCGGTTTCCGCGCCGATACCGAGCGGCGGGTTGGCGCATTCGAGCAATTCGAGCGCCAGACTTACACCCGCAAGTATCCTCTCGTCGTCGCCAATCGCTACACTTACTGCACACATGAGCACTGGGTATCTAGCTATCCGCGCACAGCACGTTGCACACATTTGCTCCAAGTCGCCGACGCGTGCCCGCTCCTCGGCAGCCAACACTTGTTTTACCGTAACGTCCCTCATGCCGCCACCTGCTCTACCAACCAATCGAGCGACACTGCGCCGGAGAAGTATTCGATCCCGCATTCCAGGTAGGCGCGGAACTCGATTGTCGCGGTGTCGCCCTCCCACCAGAGCAGGATGTGACCGCCCGCGACTTCGAGTTTGCCCCATGAATAGTTGCCGTCCTCCGTCGAATCCTCGGCGATCATCGGCCCGTCAAGCTCCTCTATCGAAGCAGAAGCCAGCCACTCGCCCTCGTGCCAGTCGAACTGCATACAACCGGACTTCAGTACGCGGGTCTTGTCATCAAAGATCGGGCGGATATTCGCCGCCTGCGCGATCAGTTCGTCAATCGGCACCAGACCTAACTCAACTGCGAAACGGTTGACCTCGCTCGTTTGCGTTTGGTCGGTGTCGTGCGCCTCCAAAACCAAGTACTTCATGATCTAACACCTAACCCTTTCCAGCCGTGCCAACTCCGGCACTGCCCCGCGCTCAACTGCCGCGCTCACTTCTATCCAGGTCATGCCGCGATATTTGCGGCCGTCGATCTCGATGATCGGCGTCAGTTCTTTGTAGCCGAAGGCGACTGCCTCCACTTTTGCGCCTAACGCTCTGTCTCGAACTGCGAACGGCTTGTTGACTAACGCTTGGCGCCGGGATTCCGGCAAAGTGCCGTGCTTCACGAGGTTGTGGTGTGCTGTCAGCATGATGCACCCCTGTCTGTTTTAACGCGCCGCCCGTTCTTGATGTAGTACGGGAAGTGCAAATCCATAAGCTCTGCTGTTCTCGCATCGCATCGCCGGAGATAATCCAAAACCTCCGCGTCAGTGTGCTTGTCGTCTGGGTGATGGTTGCGCCATCTGCCAACGCACCCGATCTCAGAATCAGTCATCAGAACCACCCCATGAACTTTCGTATGAGCCACCGACCGCCGAACGTCACAATCACAGCCGCTACCATCAGCAGCCACAGGTCAGTACCAAATGAGCGGTCGGCCTCAGCGCTTCCGAACGTGTAGAGTATTCCGAGTGTCATATCCCTAACCTTTCCCGCAGCGTATCGACCGCCGCGTTTACGAACACAACGCCGGTGCAGAATGCCAACATGCCTAACCCGATGCCCAACCCTAAGAGCATGGTTGCCACCCCTCCCTGTCGTTCATGCATATCGCGAACTCGTGCGCTTTCACATTCGTCTGGAAGAAAAGCGCCTTGTGCATATTGTCAGCAGGCGGTTGCCTAACCATTGCGCCGTGACCGTCCATGACTGCCCAGGGTCTAGCCCCCGATCTGTTTGTCCATGTGACCTGGTAAGGTCCCTCGGTCAACTCGACCCTCTTGCCCCTAACTGTGATTGTCAAGGCATACCTCATTCCCGCCGAGGTATATCCGAACCGGCAAGCCCATGCGACTGCGGTACAGGAATGGGCTGATTCGGAAACCGCTCATAGTGCCCGGTTCGTCCGCGAAGTAGGCGATTCCGCACCCGCCGCGAGGTCCGCAGAAGTGTTCCACGATCCGCACCTCCAGCAAGCCCTTGTCTAACGCTTCCCCAAGAGTCATAACCTCGCCGCTGCCCAACCTAACTCTATCCGTGCTCTTCGTCATGTCAAGACTCCTTCCCGCGAAGGTCGGAGAACGCCCACTCCGCCCACTGCTCATACATCATAGTCCAAGCCGTTGTGCCGCGTGCCGGCATGATCTGATTGCTACCCGCCCACCAGCACTCGGCATGATCCGCAAGTGTCCATCCGCGCATGTCAGCCCTCCGTCCTTGTCCGAACTATCCGAATGTCCACGCCCCGCTCGTGAAGCGCCGCACAGTTGACGATCCGCTCCAAGCCGTCTTGCAGATCATCGAGTAGCGTTCTGCCGCCCCGGCAGTCCATCGGATTCTCCAATTGCCATACCAGGTCGCGCAGTGCGCCCACCGGGTCGTTTCCCTCTTCCGCCATTTCGATCTTATAACCGTGCGTGATCATGATTCTAACCTCGGAAGCACAGGGGCATACGCCAGTCCCCATATCTCTTTGCTTGTGGGATATTGGCAAGCTCGCGCACTTCGCTGGTCAGATACCTGATGCCCGTACTCGAATGCCGCCCACGCACAATCGCCGATTGTCAGATTCCCCTCCTGGCATATCCCGAAGAAGCCTGTCCAGGATAGGAACGCGTACATCCGCACTTTACGAACGGCTGAAGCATGACGCGCTTCCTCAAAAGTCTCTCCCCAAGTCCATCCCTTGTGAACTATCGGCGGCACCCTGCCCTCCGCGTCTGAGTAAGTCAGACCGCCCTTCGTTTCGTCGTGATCGAATACTCGAATCGTGCCCATGATGACCTCCTTAGCTATGCCTTTCGGCTGTCACGCGCTCAGAATCTCGCTACAGCGCGTTGTTTGCTTAACATAATCATGGCTCGCCCGAAATAAGCCTCCGGGCAAGCCCCTAACGTCTAACCTCAGTACCCGATCTGCATCGGCATGACCACTACCAGCATGTCCGGGTCCTGCCGCGAAGTCACCGTGAACTGGTTCACCGCGCCCGAGCCCGATAGTGTCACCAATTCGCTATTCTTGAACACTGCCACTGCATCGGCCAGATAGTTGCAGGACATGGCGAACTGAAAGCCGATGGGGAACCCGGTGATTCTACAGCCGTCTATCATTGCCGACACTTCTCCGCATGAGCTCGAAGAAGCAGAGAGCTTCAGCAGATCGTTTTCCTCAACCGTGAAGAGCGCCCTGCCGCTATTCTCCCGAGCGACCGGCCAGACTTTCTTGAGCGCTTCTGCCATATCGCCGGGGATTACTTCTATCGCGCCGGTCAGCGCCGCTTCGTCGGGGATAACCCGCTCATAATTCGGGAACATGCCCTCGATCAGCCGCGACCTAACAACCGAATCGCCGACCTTGAAAATCACTTGCGTGTCTGAGCAGCCGATCTCGACTTCAGCGTCTGGCTTGCAGCCTAACATCCGCATGAGTTTGTCGCAGGTAGTGCCGGGGATGACGATGCCAGACCTTCCGCCCGGAACGGCTTCGACTTCCGGCGTAACCTGCGGCCATGTGTGCAGGTCGGTCAAGTCCATGCCGTGCTCGTAAACGAACAGCCGGTTCGTGTCGGTCGAAACGATGTTCTTGCCGTCGATCAAGATGCCGGTCAATATGGCCCGCCGGTATTCGTCATCCGACACGGCAGGCATGAGGCGCTTGAGTATTCCGGCAAGGCCGGGGAACTTCACCCAGGTTTTGACTTCGACCTCCGCTAACTGTGGGAACTCAGCGGCCATGATGCCTTTCAAAACTTGTTCGGACCCGCCGATGGTCAGCCTAACGTCGTCACCTTCATTGCGAATCGACACACAGCCACTCGCGCCCTTCAGCGCATCAGCCAGCAGCCGCGCCGGAACAGTGCAGGGCTCGAAGTTCTCTGTCAGCGCGTGGATTGTCACGCTCGCGCCGAGCTCCAAGTCAGTGGCGGTCAGCTTGATTCCGCCGCAGACCGGCTCGATAAGGACATGCCCAAGTATCGGCAAAGAGTTACGGGAACTCACCGCCGCGCCAACTTGGTGGACAGCATCGCGGAATGTTTTTGCGTCCACGCTCGCGCCTAACTCCGGCACGTCTAACGCGACTGCCTCAGCCTCGCGCTGCCGATACATCCCCGCAGTCGCGCGCTGGATAACCTCCAAACTGTAGCCGATGGTTGTCAATTCGGCGAATAGCTCGGCGTACTCGGCCGACTTCGCCGGTTTGCTTGCGCGGATGCACAACTGATAATCAGCCGCACAATGCTGTCCTATGTGTTGGTAGGATAGACAATGCGCGGGATTGCCAACAGTAGCGGCGATCTCGGGAAACAGTGCGTACACATCCCCATTCCAATCCTTGCGGAACATAACCTTAGTGCGCTTCATGATTCGTTACCTCCCTAACCTATCCTGTAGCACTACAATGAGCGCCACGACAACGAGAAGTGATAACCGAAAACACATGTCGCTAGCCATGTCAAAGCCCCGCAATCGCACCGATGAAGTCTGGCACTTCGTAACCGTCAAAAGTCTGGACCCGAAGGCCAATAAAGCCTTCGGATATTGCCCATGCCTTCGCCGCCGCCAAACTCGCTAGGCTTGTGTTTTCTTTCATGATCAAAGACTCATGCCCTTCCGGGTCTTCGGGCTTGTGCGCCCACAGAACGTACTCGATCATGCCGATACCCGCCGATCTAACCGGCTCAACTGCCGGCTCAACTGCCGGACTGCAGCGCTATCGCCTTGCCGGCGCGCCGTCTTGATCCTTCTCCGCAATTCCAAACCGTTCATGATTCTATCCTTCTTCCCGAGACCTCTTGTTGAGACCTCACGGAACCTGCCCGAAGGCAGGAACCGTCAAGCCTCTACACTTGCGCAAGTCTAACCATGCTGTGCTGTAGGCCAACCCGGTAGGCCAACCCGTCAACCATATATCCCACCACCACGTACTTCTCACGCAAAGCCACCACTTCACCAACCATCCCCGGACAAAACGCCGGACCATCCTTCGCCAGGTCCTCCATAAATGGGTACATCCCCATTGTCGTCGTAACCCGGAACCCCATGTCGATCTTAGCACGCCCCATGATAATCCCTCCAGCATATGAATCGAGAAGAAGTCGAGAAGGCCGCGCGCCTAACCACTAAGCGCCTAACTACCAGACCACGACCATCTTCCCATGCACGAGGATATAGCACGTGCCATTGTTGGAATAGCACATGCAATAAACCCGATGCCAACGGTTTTCGTACTTCAGCATGGTGCTGGTGGCCAACTTGCCGCCGTAACCCGACGCAGTCTGCATCAAGCCATGTATATGGCAGTACAACGGCACTTCCTTTGTTTCGTATAGGTCCTTGTCAATTCGCTCCATGATTCCACTTCCTTCTCAAGTACTGCCTAAGCACTTGCCCATGCCGGTATTTGGCAGTCTACCGGCGAAGGCAAAAGCTCAAGCCTTCCGTAGTGGATAATACTCAAGCTGCGCAAGCGTAGTCCGCAGCTCCTTTATCGTCGCAAACGTGTACGAGTGATGAGGATGCACCGTCTGAGTATCACGGTCAAACGCTACCAGCGACCGTATCCCATAACCGTCCGTGATCCGCTTCTTCAATCTCTCGTTTGTCGGTCCCCCTACATAATGACTCATGGCTATATCCCCCCTCTTTCCTGCTCGGATGAGCCCGTGACTTCGCCGACTACGGAATCATCCGATACCCGGTAGATGGTATAAGGACAGGACGAGTAGTCGTCAAACCAGTCTAACCCCAGGCAGTACGCCTTGGCGCCGTCTGGCATGGGACTGTCAAGATTCCCGGCCCCAGGGACACATGGGGAACAGTACTGCGCGAACGTGTAGTATGGAGAACGAATCACCATGATGTCAGAGTCAAGACAGTCTACCAGGGTATATTCCCCGTCCTCCAGGTGGAACCCGGTTACCTCATCCCCATAGCAAGAATCTGACATGTGCCATGTCTTGCAAGACTGGCAATAGAAGTCAAACCGTGTAGACTTTGACGCCACTAGCGCATCACTCCCGCAGTCTGGGCAACCCAAAGGATAATCGTAATCCATGTCATTTAGCGCATCGCCTGATACACTGTGCTGCGAGATGACCCCATACCTGATACCAGTCTTAGAGTCAACGTTTGCCAGTCCCATTCCGTAGTCTATACTCTGCTCCATGATCCTACTCCTTGCCGGATTTGCCGGCGATCTCTAATCTCACTATCGGCAGTATACCATGCCGTCATTATAGCGTGTCAATACCTTTTCCGTAAATAGTATGGGGTATTATTCCCCATTGCAAACGCATACGCATACATACCCCCATTGCGCCCAATCCTAAGCACGAATTCGCCGTTAACCCGCATCTCAGACAAAAGAGGTATACAGAGTCATATACGCATACATACGCCCATAATCAACACACAGGCGCATTGTAGGCCATATTGCACATGTGCATATGTGCACAACCGTCCCATTGTTCACTACCTGTGGACAACAATACACATCCCATTGTTCACTAGCCGTGAACGCGCCACCCGTCTGTTCGCCAACAGTTGACAACAACACGTTCACAAGCAGTGAACACCACACCAGCGCTGTTGTTCAGAGATAGTGAACAAGACCCGATCACCCTGTCGTTCACCAGTAGTGGACAGAGCATGCCCCAGTGTTCACTGACAGTTGACGACAACCGGGCCTGATCGCTATATAGCCAGAGAGCTATACGCCCCCCCACTCTATAGGCGACCGACTATATACCCATACACGCAATGCAATGCGCCCAACAGACCGATGTAACAACCAGACAACAGTAGTGTAACAGTCTTGTAACAACAGACAAAGGACAAGGGGAATGCGAAAGAGTGGGGGATAGAACCGTAATGCAAATGCCAGGTAAAGCGTATTAGATTCGACGCCACCCTTCCTCTGCCCTGCCAGACGTAGTTACACCCGGTTTGCCACATGCGTGCGTACCAGCAGGCTCTGTTGTTCACTAGTTGTGTGATACGCTATAATCCCTGTTATCACCGATCATAAACACGGATCGAGAGTGATCAACCCCGGGCCCGTGCCCATCTACCAGCCTGGGGCACATCCCATGCCCGTTCACGAGTTGACGTGGGCTACCCTTCCTGGTGGGCATCTTTATTCTGGGTTATTTCCGGGTTGGCGTCTCGCTTGGATATTATTGTGGTTGGTGATTTGGTGTGTGGTGTGGGTATTGTGGGGTTTACCGGTCTGGTTGCGGGTTGTCTTGCACGTGTGGTTGGTTGCGGGGTGGATCAGTGTTTCCGGGGTTATCCTGCACATTTTATGTCTAATATCGCGCTTTTGATGACGGAGTTACTGAGTTACCATAGTTACTCATTTTGCAGTAAAGTAACTACATGAGAGAACACTAGTACAAAAGTCATGCAAATCCTGTTCGCCGGTAACTTTTGAGAGTAAAACAGAGTTACCGAGTTACCGTAATTTCTTTCTGTGCCATTCGGCACTTTCTTGGATTTCTAAAAAGCTGGTGTTTCGGCTGGATTGGTGTGCTTTCGGGGCGGTGCCTCGGTCACAGGTTGTTCACCTATGGCCAGGGGTTGCCTTGGTCTTCTGCGTCGATCGGCAGCATCGTGTCTTGGGGTGTATCTGCGTCAATTAGCCTGATGCCAGTCCAGATGGCGACGTGTCCTGTGCCTCTGCCGCCGACGGCTCCGGGTATGCGATCGATTTCCTTGAAGAACGCGCGATTGCTTTCGTATCCGGGCTCTCCGCTGGTAGCGATGTATTGTTGGTAAGCCTCCCAGAGTGCTTTTTTGGTGACTCGGCTGGACGGTGATCGGTCGATGATGCAGGTGTCGGCGATGAATCCCGCGAGCGCGTCTTGTTCGGACCGGTATTTATTGACGGCATCGAGCATTTGCTGGGGCTCGGGCAGTCCGTTTGCTCTCCAGTCGAGGCAGCCGGCGATCGCCCAGTTGAGTATGCCGGAGAGTTCTCCTTTGAGCTTGTCTGCGAGGTGCGCGTCTCTTTGGTCGGGCGGGATGCAGACGTTGAACGGGATCATTTTGATTCGGCGCCAGATGCCTTCTTCCTTGCCTTTGATTTTGGGCTTGACGTTGCCGTAGAGCCAGAGCTTGAATCCGGCCTTGAAGTTGAACGGGTCTCCGTAGAGGTGTCGGGCGGTCATCGTGTCGCCGCCGGTCATATCCTTGACGAGCCCCTCGTCGAGTTGCTGGCCATCGGATATTTCGGAGACGGTGACGAGTCTTGCGGATTTTAGGGCTGCGACTTCGTGACCGGTGTTCCCGCCATATCGCTTGATCATGAGCGAGTCCGAGCCGGTTTTGGTGAAGTATTCCCCGACGAGCAGGGAGATCGTTTCGATGAAAGTTGTTTTGCCGTTCTTTCCTTCGCCATAGAGGAAGAAGAGGCATTGCTCGGAGACATCGCCGGTCAGCGAGTAGCCAACAGCGGCTTGTAGGTAGGCGCGCATGTCATCTTCGGGCTGGGTTCGGGCGAGAAATGCGTCCCAAATCGGCCAGGGTGCTTCGGCGTCGTATCGGACAGGGACCTGCTTGGTGATGAGATTCTCGCGGATCGGCTTGAGCAGTTCGCCCTTTTGGAGATCGACAACTCCGTTTAGGCAGCAGAGTAGGTTGGGATCGGAGTCGAGCGCCTCGGAGGTGATGGCGACTGTGCATTGGGCCATGTGCACCATGGCTGCTACGGCGCGTTCGGATTCGGACGCTAGAGCCCATTTTGCGACTGCCTTACGCATGTCCTCGGGCGCGGCCGATGCCTCGGCATAGATCTTGCGGACAACCTCGCGAGCGTAGCGGTTGATTCGGAGGTCGGAGTCGGTCGCCCACCGGACCCCGTCCCAGATTATCCAGCGTTTCCAATCGACGACGTAGCGGATCTCTGTTCCGTAGGAGTCTATGAGCCGCTCGGAGTTGCCCATGTCGGATAACGCGCGGCGCACGTCGGGGTCGGATGGGGCCGCGTCTGGGATGGGAGCATCGTCGCCTTCTGGGGTATTGGAGACCGCGGCGGGGTCGCGTTGCCGTTGCTCGCCGTAGCCGAGTTTCGCGAGCGCTCGGGCAGCTGCGGTGTAGTCGCCGTCGTGCTCGAGCATCGTGTAGATTCCGAACGCCGAGTAGTTGCCGCCCATCTCGAACGGGTAGGCGCTGGAGGTGAAGACCTTGAACATGCCGGTGCCGAGGTGGTTGTATGTGGCAGACAATCCCTCGGTCTTGCCCGGTCGCCTCCAGCATTCTTCGTCTCCGCGGCTCGATACCATCTTCCAGCCGGCGGTTTCAAGCAGTTCGCGCCACGGACCGCGCGCAATGTAGTCCGCGCCGGGTTTGCCGGTTGCGGTTGCGGCTTTCGCCGCGGCAGGCGGCTTGATCTCGGGTGCGACCTCATTGAATGATCTGCCCAATTCTAGCAGGCATTCGCGCTGGTATGCCGTGATGGTGGGTATCGCCAGCAGATCGCCGAAGACAACCTCGTAAGGGACGCCGGTCTCGTGGACAGACAACGGGGAACCGGGCGCGACCGTGTAGCCCGCCTCGCCTCGCGTTTCGATGGCGCCCTTGATATTCGGCTTGCCGGCTTCGTTGACCCCATCGGCGACGAGCGCGAGCTTCTGCGATGTCTGGACCGGCTCGTCGCATCGGTAGTAGAGATGGTAGCACGACGGATCGCGTGGGGTGCGGACCCCGACCAGGTCGTCCACGAGTTCGCTGCACTGGCAGGCGATGCAAAGCGCGAGCCATTCGTCGTATATCCCGGGCTGATCGAAGTCAATGCGCTCCAGGTTGCCGGATACAGACCCGCCAACTATGGCGATGGCCGCTTGTCCCGAGTCAAACCATTTGTGCAGTTCGTCGTCGGTCGCTAAACGCTCTGCGAACGGTTTCCACGTGGGCCTGTTCTTGTCACTGCGCGGCAAACTCTCGTTCTGGAGCGGCAAAACCGAAGATTTCGGTTGCTTCGTGCCGTCGAGCGCGATCGGGATAACCGAGAGCCCGGCATCGATGTAGGCTTTTGCTGCAGCATAGACCTCATTCATCGGGCACCCCCAGTAACGCAATAGTGTCCACCCCAAGCAAGCGAGCCTGATTGCGAGACCAGGAGTACAAGCAGTGGAGTGGGCACTATACCGTCGCCGTTGGTGATGGGAATGGTGGCGTATTGATCGAAGATTGCTTCCTGCATCGGTGAACTCCTAGTCTCGCACGGCTATCCTACTATATGCCAATTCGCTTGTCAATAGCCGAGTTGGCAGTTTCGTCGAACCCGGCGTTGGCTCGGCCTTTGCGCCCGGTGATGGGCGCGGCTTTCGGTCGCTTTGTCCGCGGAGTGCTGGTCGGCTGTGTTTCGGGCCGGCCAGACGCCCTGCGGATCTCGGCGATAAGGGATGCCGAGTTCGCTGCGGAGGTCCGCTGTTTGAACTTCGGCTTGCGCGCGTAGGGATTAAATGGCTTGTTCATTGTGTTCACTTCCTAAAAAGCGAGTCGTTGCCGGCGGTGAACGCTTTGCGATCGATGTCGGCGCAGTCGATGCAGAGACCAGCGAACCGCCCGCGGATCCATGCGCGTTCGCGGTTTCCACATCGCTTGCAGGTCGTGCTGGGTCCCGCTCGCTTTGCGATCCGGGCAGTTGTCTTGTCATTGCACTCCCGGCATTTCGCGTAAGTTCGGAACTGGCCCTTGGGCGCGTCGATCGCCTTGCCGCATTCCTGGCATTTATGGACGATGGAGTCCTGCGCGGGCGCCGGTCGGTTGTTGTCGATGCCGAGATCGGCGTAGAAGTCCTCCTGGGTCTGCCAGTGGATGAGCCTGTCGCCGTCGAGCCATTCGGGTCGAGTGCTTTCGATCATATCATCTCCAGTGTAGGTTGCGCGAGTAGTTTCTTCATTCGCTCAACGATCTGATCTGCATACTCGCGTGAGATTTCGATTCCCACCGCATTCCTGCCGCAACGTATCGCGGCCTCCAAAGTCGTGCCACTACCCGCCATCGGGTCTAGGATGACGTCACCCTCATTGCTCCACGAGCGAATGTGATCGCGAGCTAACCAGTAGGGCATTGTGGCAGGATGCTCTATGGACTGACAGGGATTCTCCTGCCCGGCTGTTTTGCCCCGCCACACGTTTAACCGCTTACCAAACTCGGCAGTGAGCGCGCGAGCGCGCTCACTCTGGCTCCCGTCCGGCTGCCGTTTTGTGCATTTACCGAAGCTACCCGGCAGGCCGGCCCGGATATTGCGCTTGTCCACTATCGGGTTGAACGTCGTGGGTTTGCCTTTTGCCAGCACAAACACGTACTCAAAAGCCTGTTGGTAGCGATCGGTTGATGGTATGGAAAATCCCGCCTTCTCATATATCATCGTATCGTGAACGCGGAAGCCGCATGCGTCCTTGAAGTAGATTGCCTGCCGAAAGCTCGTGAGCGTTTCGGAGCCATCGACAACCGAGTCGCCGACATTCCACACAACCAAGCCGCCCTCGCACGTTACGCGGAATAGTTCCCGCGCCGTCGCCTCGAAGTCCCACTCGAACCCTTGATACGTACGAAGTTGGTCGTAAGGGGGACTCGTCACCGTGAGCGCGATTGACCCCGGCTCGAACGTCGGCAGTACATCCTCGCACTTTCCACAATACAGAACAACCCGCCCATCTTGGCTCGCCCACCAGGGTTCGATCATGCTCGCCCCCGATTCCGCTTTCGCTTCAACTGGATTCGCAGCCGAGTGTTCTCTGCTTCGAGCCGGTCAACGATCCGACCGTAGCACGCTTTGCCGAACGGTTGTTCGCAGTAGCCATCGGGCGCCGGAGGATAAGGCTCCTGCCCGGATAATTGCGCCATCGTTACCTCTGTTCGCGGCGGAATGGGCAATCCGCAACCGCGGCATCGCATATAGTGGCAGCGATAGCAGAACAACCAACCATCTTGGATGAGTAGCACTTCGCCGTCATTGGGGCAGAAGTGTTCGCCCTGCCGAAACAGGGAAGCCTGCGCCGACTTCTTCATGCGCGATTCCGCTTTCGCGACTGCTTGGCGACCGCATTGCGCTTCTTTGCCTTGTGCGGCTGGCGTAGCTTCTTGGACTTGTGATCGGTGTATTTCTGGAGCGATAGTTTCATTGGGTCATATCCTCGACAAGTTGTATACGCTCGCCGATCCAGCGCAGGCATGGAACTGCAATCCCGTTGCCCAAAGCCCTGTAGCGATTCGAGTCACAGGCAGGCTTGCCGCGACAAGGGATGAGTGTGTATCCGGGCGAGTGTCCTTGCAATTTTTCGCACTCTTCGGGAGTAAGCCTACGCACCGCCATTGCCTGAGCGATATGCGGAAAAGTATCCCCTGTCTTCTCCGCACCCAAAGTGGGCGCGGTGTTCTCGTTTGGCTCACTGCCGCACTGCCGCCGTAAGTTGCCGGGTTCAAAACAGATTGCGTGTTGTTCTGTCGCGCTCAACGTGCAGCAATTCCCATCTTCCTGAATCTCCCCGCGTTGCGGCCCGGCTTCGGGCTTTCGGCCAATCGCCGCACCTTTGATGCAAGCTACCATATTCTCCGTCTCCGCGTCCTGCCGCATACCCTCGCGGGAGGCCAGACAACGCGCGACTACGTTTGGGCAACGGTGACCGCCGCCTCCGTCGGAGGTAGCCAGTGTGGGCGCAATACCGTCGGCGTCATGGAGCCTGAATCGCTGATTGTCCCAAGCGGTATTGACCAGTATATCTAGCTCGTTTCCTTGTCCGGCTGGTCGGGCGGAACCTGCGCCACTTGCTGCAAGGCTTCCCGCAACGCCGGAGGCAGTTCTTTCCCCCGCTTCTCTGCTCGGCGGAGGATTCCCCGACAAACTGTGGGACTGAGATAAAACCGCGTAGGCACGACGCCAATCTCCAAAATATCCGACAAGGAAGACGCGACGGCGGCGCTGTGGTACTCCAGCGAATTGTGCGTCCAGCACCCTCCAGGCGAGACCATACCCGCATTCCTGAAGTCCGGCAAGGAAGCATCCGAAATCGGTTCCTTCGTCAGCTTCGTAGACTTCTTCATGGCTCCATTCTTGTCCCGGCTGTAAGTCGTCAGGCGGTGGAACCTCATCCGGCGCTTCGTGGCTAACGGAGGACAAAACTCCAAACACGTTCTCCCACACCAACCACTTGGGCCGCAGTCTCTTAGCAAGCTCAATATATCCGAGGGCCAGCCCAGAACGCTCTCCAGCCATTCCTGCTCGCTTTCCTGCGACCGAGAAATCTTGACAGGGAGTTCCTCCAACAAGAACGTCGATTGGCCCGGTGAACTTTTCAACATCGGTCATATCTCCTAGATTTGGCACTTCGGGATAGTGGTGTTTCAGCAACGCACAACAGAACGGGTCGATTTCGGAAAACCAGGCGGCAGTCCAGCCAAGATCGGCCCACGCAACATGCTCCGCAGATATTCCTGTACAAACGGAGCCATAGATCATCAGCCCGTCTCCCCATCGACCAGTCCCTCGATGCGAACCTCGCACCGGGGCTTGTCTGAGAGTCGCTTCGATACGATCAGCGTCACGATCCTGGAGTCGTTTGTGTAAAGTACGCCTTGCATACTATCTAAACAGAGCTTTGCGTAATTATCAACGTCCGGCGCCGTTGCGGCCAATGTGCGATTCTTCTTCCACGACTTCGGCTTCTGCACGTAGACATCGAGGGTTACAAACATCGGCCCGTCGATCAATACTTCGGGCGCGTGTTCAGCCGCGCACATCTTGAAAAAGCTCTTGGCATCCTTAACTTTGCCTGTGTCATACATCCGTACGCCCTTAGCTGTCCTGACCGCGCGGGGTCGAGCCTGCGCGACGGGATCGCCCAGGACAGTGAACTCGATGATCTGGCTCATTGCGCGCTCGTTTCTGCGCACTTAGTCTCCGGCGTCCCGTAGCATGGACAGCCGCCCTTGCGTTTCCATTGGCGGACGACGTTGATAAACGTGGAGCAGCCATCGCGCTCGGTCGGCGTCCCCCACCGCGGACAAGTCTTGCATCGCTGTTTCGCGCAGTCGCGTGTCATTGGCGTTTTCCTTTCAACCAACTAAGTGGCCGGCGCCGGACACCGCCGACGATGCCGTTGTCGAGGTCGGCCTCGACCTGCTCGACCGTTCGGGTCTCTTTCGGTGCGCGGCTCGGCGCTTTGAGTGTTTGCTCCCGGACGAGCTTGCCCGCCACTGTGCCGGATAGCGTAGATGTTGGATTTGCGGCTTGTCGAAGCATAAAAAGCCCTCCTGCTCTGCTGTATAACCGAAAGGATACTTGCTTGCTACGCGGAAGTCAACTACCGCATGCGGGGTATTTCTCCCCATTGCGAAGTCTTGCGTAACGTCCGAGCTTCTGCTATTCTATTTCGCGGAGGGTAAACATTATGCTCGGCTGGTTTGTCGCCTTGATTCTCGCAACGTGGATCTTTTTGTGGGCCTTGTGCCAGGTCGGCCGGTCGGTGCCAACCGAGGATCACTTGCCCCTCGCTTTCATTTCGGGCCCATATCGCGCCGCCACTCGCCGAGGCGTCTACGCGAACATCCGCAAGGCCGCCGAAATAGCCGTCGCGGTTGCAGAGAAGGGGTACTGCGTTTTTACGCCGCACACGAACAGCCACCTACCCGGACTGCTTGGCAATCTCCCTGATGAATACTGGCTTTGCATGGACATCGAGGTACTCTCCCGGTGCGACCTACTGGTGTTGGTCCCCGGTTGGCACGCATCTGCCGGCACAATCGACGAAGTGGCGTTCGCCCGAGATCACGGCATCCCGGTCTACGAACTTGCCGATCTGCCGGAGGCTGACTGATGGACCCGGCGACTTGGGCGATCGTCAACATCGACGCCGCGGAATCCAAGCGACTGAAGGATCTGCCGTATTTGGAGTTCCTCCTGACATCTTATTGGCGCGCGGTCTCGCGTTTGGTCAAGGAGCGCGACAAGAATCGCTGCCAGAGGGCGCATTGCCGGTCGCTCGGCAGGGTCGAGGTTCACCACCTACGCTACAAACATCATGGCCGTGAGCATCGGCACCTAAGCGACCTCATAACGCTCTGCGAGCGTTGCCACCGAAAGCTCCATGAGGATGCGCTGACAACCCGCCCTCGTCGTTTCAAGCAACGCGAGAAGCTCGCCAATCGCGACGATCGGCGAAGGAAGCCCAACAATAAGCGGTCGATGAATCATGGGGAATAATACCCCACCGAAAGGTATTGACATTGTAGCGACCAGGAGGTATATTGTAGAGGTGGAACGCAAATGCTACAAATATAGAATATATCCGAGCAAGGCGCAGGCACAATCTCTCGACAGTACTATTCATACTTGTCGGCAGGTCTATAATTGGCTGCTCTCGGATAGAGAGCAAGATTACGAGCATACTGGCAAAACCCCTGGCTACTACACTCAGTGCAGACGACTCACGGTATTTCGCGACACGTGGGCCGAGCTTCAGTCAGTCAATTCGCACGTCCTCTACAACGTCGCGATGCGGGTCGATCTCGCTTTCAAAGCGTTCTTTCGCAGAGTGAAAGCCGGGGACAAACCCGGTTATCCGCGATACAAGGGTCGCGATTGGTACGACTCGTTTACATTTCCCGACTCTGGATTTGCTGTTACCGAAGGGGCTCTTAAACTCTCAAAGATCGGTACGCTGAAGATCAAACTCCATCGCGCGATACCGAAAAGAATCAAGGCTTGCACAATCCGGCGGCAGAACAACAAGTGGTTTGTCTGCTTCGCCTGCGAAGTCGAACATGAGCCGCTCCCGACTACCGGGCAGTCTGTCGGCATAGACGTTGGGCTTGAGAAGTTCGCCGCCCTGTCCGATGGCTCCTTTGTAGAGAATCCCAGATTTTTTCGCAAAGAGCAGCAGGCTCTTGCTAAGGCACAACGCAAGTTGTCCAAGCAATCGAAAGGTTCCGCAGAACAAACGAAAGCCCGAAAGGTTGTCGCCCGTGTCCACGAGCGCATCAAGAATCGTCGGCATAACTTTGTTCATCAACTTTCCCGAAAGCTCGTCAACGAGAACGATGTGCTGGCAGTTGAGAAGCTCAACACCACGAACATGCTCTCGAATCACTGCTTGGCGAAATCAATCTCCGATGCAAGCTGGACTATGTTCCGCACCGTATTGACCAACAAGGCTGAAAGCGCCGGTCGGACAATCGTTGCCGTGAATCCGGCTTACACATCGCAAGATTGCTCAGGGTGCGGCTATCGGACGAAGAAACCGCTCAAAGAGCGGTGGCATCACTGCCCGATGTGCGGACTGTCTCTGGATAGAGACACCAACGCCGCAATCAACATTTTGGCTCTGGGACTACAGAGCCTAGATCGGCTAGCCGATCTTAGAAGCCCCCGGCTTTAGCCGAGGGGAGTAGTCACCTCCCCAACAGTTGAGTCAAAGGCCGATTCGGGCGCGCTGTTTTGTGAGGTATGATGCTTCGTGATCTGATAGACAATCTGGAACCGTATTGGCAGTCCGACGACGGGCGCATTGTCCTGTACTGTGGAAAGTGCGAGGCAGTCATGCGCGAGTTGACTGCCGACTTCTTTCGCTCGATTGTAACCGACCCGCCATACGAAATATCTTTCATGGGCGCCAAATGGGATGGCACCGGGATCGCTTATTCGGTTCCGATGTGGGCCGAAGTGCTGCGCGTTCTCCGACCCGGTGGGCATGTTCTCAGCTTCGGCGGAACGCGAACCTATCACCGAATGGCTTGTGCGATAGAGGATGCGGGGTTTGAGATCAGAGATATGTGCCAGTGGAACTACGCCACAGGATTCCCGAAAGCTCTCGACGCGGCAAAGGCGATAGACGCTCAACTCAAGACTCCCGGCGAAATCGTCACCGAACACGACGGCACTTTCGGCATCAATAAACGGCGATTGGAATTGGGGCATCGACCAAATGATGTGAAACCCGGAGTTTCGCGAAAGCCGGGGTCGGCAGAAGCGGAGCAATGGCAAGGATGGAAAACCGCACTCAAGCCCGCCAACGAGCCAATCTGCCTCGCTCGCAAGCCGTTGTCCGAGAAGAACATCGCGCAGAACCTACTGAAGTGGGGAACGGGATGCTTGAACATTGATGGGTGCCGGATAGAGACCGAGGAACGCTTATCTTTCGGAAGTAGAGAGATCGGCGATGGCATCAAATACGGCAAGTGCAAACCGACGACGGATGGAATACAAAACGCTCTCGGTCGCTACCCATCGAACGTGATAATCGACGAACAGGTTGCCGCTCAACTCGACGACGCAAATCCAGCAACCACGTCGGCTGGCGGCAAGTCCGGTCATGACGGAGCCTATGGCGGCGGCTATCGCGAAGATCACTATGGCGACGAAAAGCCTGGTTTCGGCGACAAAGGTGGGCCGTCACGATACTATTTCTGTGCCAAAGCGAGCAAAGCCGAACGTAACGCCGGACTCGAACATCTGGCAGCACGTAGCAAGGTGTTCAATGGACAATCAGCCGAGCCGTCGAAGGATATGAAAGATGTGGAGACCAGGTTCACGACACAGCCGAGCCCGAACGATCATCCGACCGTGAAGCCGATCAAGCTGATGCGCTATCTCTGCCGAATGGTTACTCCGCCCGATGGGGTTCTGCTTGACCCATTCTGCGGAAGTGGCAGCACGTTGGTTGCGGCTGTTCATGAAGGATTCTGCGCGGTAGGAATCGACGCCGACGAACACTCACTGGAGATCGCGAAAGGTCGCATCGAACACGCGATCAAAGAGCGATCGAAAGAAAAGCAACTGAATCTCGAATAATTTGGCTGGCAACCCCAGCCAGGAAAGGGGCAATCAAATGGACAAAATGCAGTTCACAGTTCTCGTTTGTGTGCTGGCTTGCATGGCCGGCGCGGCGGGTTATATCATCGCCGCAAGGTTAGATCGGAGGGGTCGCGCTCGCGATGTCTATGACGCGCAACTCGAATGCGCCGCCGCCAAACTCGGTCTTTTGGATAAATGGGCGGCGATCGTCGAGGAGACCCAGTGTCCGAGCGACTCGCCGGCCAGCCGGACGGTTCTCGGCCCGGAGGCTTGGCGGGTCGGCAGTCTGGCTTATTCGGAGTACCTCGTTATCCCTCGGCCCGCAATCGCGCGGATGCCGAGGCTCTGGCAGGCTCGCTTCATGAATCTCTTGCAGAAGTTGATCGCGGAACGGCGGATGGGGCGTTACCGCTTCGTGGTCGCACTGAAAGACCCCGACACGAACCACTTCGTCAAGGACCCGTTGGCTCGCCCGTCGGATGGGCGGTCGCACAAGAAGAAGGTCTGATGGAGAATTGCCGAGGTCGGTCTCGGCACATGGGGTTTAGTCTCGATCGGACGCGCGAATTCACGGGAGAATCACTGAGACAGACCCCAGGTGCGAAGATCGGCAAGGAGGCTGATATGTTCACAATCGAGATCGCGGCGATGGGCGGGAAGGCGAAGAAGGCGCGGCAGGATGATTAGACCCTATTTCGAGTCAGGCGATGGGCGGGTGACGCTGTACCACGGAAAGTGCGAGGATGTCTTGCCGACGCTCAAGCCGGGTAGCATGGATTGCATCATAACCGACCCACCTTACCCTGACTACCATGTTGAACTATACGGCAAGGCTGATATACGCTGGCTCGAAGCATATCCGTGTAGGCAACTGATATTCTGGAGCGCAAAGGTGGACTTCCCGCTCGACTATTCGGCTATCCATATCTGGGATAAGAAGTCCGGCGCTGGGTCTCAATACGAGCGGATATTCGAGCGCAATGGCCACCACAACTACAACGTATACCGATACTATCTCATAAACTCAACGGTCGCGGCGAGTTTTTGCGCGTGACGTGTTTACGGAACATCCGTCGCAGAAGCCGATAGCATTGATGCGGAAGCTCGTTCGCGGATTCTCCGTGGACAATGGTGTCGTGCTTGACTCCTACATGGGCAGTGGCACAACGGGTGTAGCTTGCGTACAGACCGGGCGTGGATTCATTGGCATAGAACGCGATGAGCATTGGGCGGAGATCGCGGCGAAGCGGATTCAGGACGTGCTCGCCCAGCACGTGCTCGCGCTCGACCCCGCGTGACCGGCGCGGCGACAATATAGGAGGTATCGAAATGAGTTACTGCAAATGTGAGAAGTGCGGCAAGGTCGTGGAGGACACCGAACTTGGCTCCAAGATGGAGCAAGTTTCCAGCGACCCGCCGATGTATGAGCCGCGAGCGTGTTGTCCTGAGTGCGGACACGAGGACTTCGACGACGTGCTGTGGTGTTCGGTATGCGGAACCTACTATTACGAGGATGAGGGACACGAATGCAATACGTAAGCTTCAGCGGGGGATGCGACTCGACCGCGCTGGCGATCTATCTCAAGGACAAAGGCGAGGAGTTCGAGCTTGTCTTCGCCGATACGGGCGCGGAACTGCCGGAGACCTACTGGATTATACCGAGGGTGGTGAGGGCGTTGGGCGTGAAGCTCAACGTAGTTAGCGGGCCGACGTTCTTCCAGCAGGTAGCCGCGTTCGGCTACCTGCTGCCGTCAATGCAAGTCCGGTGGTGTACGCGCGAACTCAAACTCAAGCCGCTTGAGGCGTTCCCTGATCTACTCCTTGGTATCTGCGCTGATGAAGCCCACAGGATGCCCAACAAGCCGAGGCCGCTTGTTGATGCGGGAATCACCAAAGCCGAGGCGCGAAAGCTCGTAGAGGCCGCCGACCTCCTAAACCCGTGTTACAAGTGGCGTAGCTCTTGCTCGTGCTTTTGCTGCCCGTTCCAGCGGGTGCGGGATTGGCGCGGGCTGTGGACAAACCACCCCGATCTCTACCGGGCGGCGGAACAGTGGGAGGAAGAATCTTGCGCGAATAGTCCTAGCAAGCATACGTGGATGCGCGGCTACGGCCTCCGCGATCTACGCGAGGCCGACCAGGTGGATATGTTCCCCGAATGCAAAGAACGCGCCTGCGTGATATGCGAGGCGTGACCGGCGCGGCGTGACAGACATGGGGCCGAGTTGCCAAGCAGATTGACAGGCGATATAATGCTTATGTGATTCCGAACGCGGCATCGATCCGCAAATGATTTGAAGAAGCAACCAACAACAAGATTCAGGGTCGCTACCAGTGGTGGGGCGGCCCTGAATCGCGTTTGACAAAGAGGGATTCTTGCCGCATAATGGGAATTACAGGGCGAGGGGGCACTCATTATGGCAAAGATCGTGGGCATGGATCTCACCGGAACCAAGAGTCTCCAGATTGGCGACTTAGTGACCGTCCAGGTTGGCAGAGGCATCGGCAAGCGGGCAGAGATCAAGGAATACCTCGACGGCAAGATATACGCCGAGCCACTCAACGGCGACGACATGATCGAAACCAAGGCGCGGTTTGTCCTGTTCGTCGAGCGTCCCGCGCAGGTGATGACACAATAATGCCACTTGGAAGAAAACCCCGCCGCGCCGTATTCTTGGAAGCGCAAAAGGCCCACCGGACTCGCGCCGAATACATCGACCGATTCCCGTGGGAGCAATTGTCCAACGAAACAGATCTCGCATTCGGCGCGTTTGTGGAATGGCTTGACATGCCGACGCACATCGGCGGAGACGGCAAACTCGCCCGGATGCAGACGGACCTGGCGAAGAAGATCGACCGCCTGCCGCAGCAAATAACTGGGTGGATCAAGGCTTATGATTGGGAGTCGCGGACAGAGGCATACGACGATTACGCCAACAACCCCGGCAACCTCGCGACTCGCGTGGGGGTCAAAGAATACACCCAAAAAGTGCGGATGCTCAACAACGTCTTTCTCGACAAGGTTATTGCCTGCATCGAGCAGATTAAGCCAGAGGACATAAGCCTCGACGCCAACCTGCGGGGCATCCTCAAGATCGTGAAGGACATGGCGGACCAGGCAACCGAACTCGAACAACCGCTCACAGATCGCGAAAGAGAGGGTAAGATCAATGTCCTCACAACCAAGCTCCTCAGAAACATTGCCGCAACAACTGCTCGATCTGCTGCCAAAGCCCTTGGCGGAGATGAGTTCGGAGGAACTGGACATAGCGATCGAGGCGGCGACGAGGATGGAGGAGAGACTCTACTACTCGACGGACCCGACTGATTCCGAATACGGCAAATACTGGGGGTTCCCGGAGAAATTCGTGTCGGAAGTCCTCGGTATCACGACAACGCCAGACCAGAAAAAGATCCTCGACGCAGTGGCGCGAGGGCATACGCGGATAGTCGTTAAGGGCGCCAACTCGACAGGCAAAACGCAGGGTGTCGCCAGCCTTATCATCTACTACAAAGTCGCGCCCACATCCAGCATCGTGATTACCAGCGCGCCGTCTGAAGCGCAGGTCAAAGGTCAGATTTGGCAGGAGATCCGCGACCAGATCAAGCAAGCAAACAAGCGCGGTGCCGGCATCGACGTTCGCGGGATGAAGCCTTCCGACCCTGAATGGCACCTTGAAGCGCTGAACTACGCGAAGGGCATCGCGACAAACCACCGAGAGCGATTCAAGGGCGACCATCACAAAAACTTCATGGGGATCGGCGACGAAGGCCCCGGCCTGGCGGCATGGGTTTTGGACGGCTTCGAGCAAATGGCGAGTGCAACCGGCAATATTATCATCCTCATGGGCAACCCGACAAATCCGAGTGGCCCATTTTTCGAGGCATTTGGTGCCGATTCGCCCTGGCACAAGATAACCCTGAGCGCACTCGATCATCCGAATGTCCTGACAGGCAAAGACATAATCCCCGGCGGGGTCAGCCGCGAAGCCGTCGAACGCGATATTCAATCGCACTGCCAGGATCTCGGACCTGGCGACGAGCGCGAGCCGCAGGACTTCGAGTATCCGCGCGGCAGTGGCGAATGGCATCGGCCGGACAACATCTTCCTCTGCCGCAGGATGGGCGAGTTCCCGCGCGAAGGCGAAGAAACGCTGATTCCGATATATCTGATGGAGGTCGCTAAGAACAATCGGCAGGACATTGACACAAACATCCCCGTTGACATCGGGATGGACGTTGCAGGCAAGGGCGGGGACTACACGGTTTGCTATGCTCGGCGCGGCCAATCGGTCCTGAAGCGAGTCCGGTGGAAGGGCTACGACCCAGAGGATTCAAGCAGAAAACTCGCGTTGATGATCAATTCCTACGTTGCCGCCGCGATCCCGGTTGGGACAGTCGCCATCGACGCGATAGGCATGGGGTCGGGTATTGCGGCACGACTTCAGCACATGCGCGATGAAGGAGATATACATTGCGATCGCGTATTGGCTGTACAGGTAAGCGAAAAAGGTTTGAACCGCGATACCTACTCGACGCAAAGGGCGGAACTTGCGTTCGGATTGGCCGAAAGATTCAAAAGCGAGCAGATTGATTTAACCCGGCTGGGTGCTGAAGTGGCCGATTTCGAGGTCGATGTCGCGGCGATAGAGATAACGCCAGACAGCAGAGGAAAGCTGAACTATTCCGAGAAAGAAGTCATCAGGAAAAAGATCGGTCGGTCTCCTGACGACTTCGACGCCATGTGTCTGGCATTCATAGATACGGTCGATACATTTGCATCCGATTATTCGCACGTGATGAGTTCGGCATGAGACTACCAACAACGAATCTTACCTCGAAGATCAAGGCAGCCTACGACGCATTCAAGGGCGCCTCGCCAACAGGCCGCGGGTCCGCGGCTTCTTCGTCGTACGAGATGCTTGCGAAGATGTTCCAGGTCTCCTATGAGCGGACTCAGATCCACAAAGACCTTGAGCGGATGGACAAGACCGATGAGATTGTCGCATTCTCGCACGACGCGATGGCGAATCGGGCAACCGGGATGGAAGACCCGACCCTCGACATCTTCCAGGCCGTGACTGAATCCGAGGCGAACTATGACTCGCCGGCTGATGAATCGACAGTCAAGCGAGCACAACACGAGATCACCGACCTCATATATCGCGCGGATTTGCGGAACGAGGTCTGGCAGATAGCCCGCTTCTCGGTGAAGTTCGGAAACGAGTTTCGCGAGTTGTTGGTCGATGCGCAGTCGATGAACATCACCGGGCTCAAGCAACTGCCCGAGCATACGATGTGGCCGCGGATGGATGAGCGCGGCAACCGAGTGCCCGGTTACGAGCAGCGGCTCGAAACCAGTGTTGGGCAGCCGATCATCTTTACGGATTGGGAGATCGTGCATTTCGCGTTTGGAGAATGCGACGGGTTTCTCGGGACGCCGCTGTTTGGTTGCGCACGCAAGAACTGGAAACGGCTCAACATGGCGGAGGATGTGACCGCCATTCAACGATACGAGAACATGGGTCCGCGATGGGAGCACAAAGTTCCTGTCGGCACCGGCGACACGGTCCAGCAGAAGCAGGAAGCGATCGAGCAGTTCAAGTCCCTGATGACGACGATGGACTACTTCAATCAGACGAGCAACTCGATCGAGAAATGGGAAGCGCCAACCGGCATCAAAAAACAGTTCTTCCTCCCCGACGACGGGTCGAATCGAGGTGGAACCACGATGATGGAGCCGAGCAACGCGCAATTGTCGAATCTGGCCGACTTGGAGCATTTCTTGAACAGGCTGATAACGGCATCACATTTGCCGAAACGATATTTCCCGTTTGAGGGTTCGACCCCGAAGTTGTCCGAGGGTGGCGGTTCCGCGGAAGATAAGCACTTCGTCTGCACCCTGATGCTGGTCCAGATGATGATTAAGCGCGGGCTCGCGGCGATATTCGACCGGCAGTTATTGCTCAAGGGCATCGACCCGGGCAGCATTCGGTACGTCATCAAGATGGCTGACATATCGACAACCGAGCAGCTGCGCGACGCGCAGACACGAGCGGCGTTGTCGAACGCAATGACTGCCTGGCTGAAGGAATATCCTGAGATGCGGGAGAAGTCGGATGTGATGCTCAGAGAGTTCAGCCGCATGAGCGACACGAGCCAGATGGCGTTGTCGAAGATCGAGATCAAGCCGAAGCCCGAACCTGTTGCGCCTGTAGTAGCCGATCCGAACGCACCAGTAGACCCGAGCGCAACGCCGGCACCAGACAAACGGGTGCAGTTGCCGGGGGTGGGTGAACCCGCCGGGCGAATGAAAGTATAGGGAAGATCGCATGGCCACAACCCAAAAGGCATCTGCAAAACAGCCAGTCAAAGTATCGCCGAAGAAGCAGATGGATAGCTGGTCGTATTTCTGCGGTTACATATTCAAAAATGCGGTCGATTCCCACAAGGGCGCGAAGTAGGAGGCAACCGATGGACCCGAAGATCCGAATACAAGCGATGCGAGATTTCCTCACGCAAGCCGGCGCGAGGCTTTCTGCCGCGACGATAGCGACAATCAAATCAGCGATTGAGACGTTGGAGGGTTTGGTTGGTGTCGAGACTCCTGACGAAGATGCCGTCGAGCAGGGGTTCGTTTCGGCGCAGAAGATCTTCTGCCAAGCGATGGTCACGGGAATCTCGACCTCGGACACCTACGAGGAACTGATATGGAAACTCAGCCGAGCGGTGCGCGGCGACAAGACGCTTCCGGGCGACTATCGCTATACGATCTTCACGCACCAGCAATGGGTAGCGTTTGAGGCTTATTCCCGGGAGACCTACGAGTCGGTCGGAATCTATATCGCCGACTATTTCGACGACGGCGCAACGATCGCGTTCTCGAATGTCCGTGACGCCTCGATTCAGACGATCATCGTCGCGATTGCCGAGTCCGAACAGTTCGCGATTGCCGAACAGAGGAAGAAGCTCTGCGAGGGATCGGACGTGTCCGATTGCCGGATACTGACAGATCCGGTTGGCGCGGTCATGTTCCAGTCGATGCGAAATGGAGTAATCTGCCAGAAGCGCGAGGATGGGCGATACATCATTCAGGGGATCGCGACTCACGGCAATGTTGTGAACAAGTGCAACCCGCCGATCGTATTCCCAACGGCTTTGTGGGCGAGCGAACTTGAAGCAGTGCAGGAGTTGATCGCTCAGGGCAAGGCGGTCGGATGTTTGGGACACCCGGCGACCGAGGATGGAGACTACCGCGAACCGACCGAGGCGGAGTTCGCGATGCGGTTCACTTCGCTCGTGCAGAGTGGCGACTACTTCGTTTTCGAGGCCGTGACATGCACGAGCCAGGCTGGTAAGGACTTCGCCGCGCTCATCGACGACGGTGTGGCTTTCGACATGAGCACAGTCGCCCGGGCGAAGACAAAGAAGGAAGATTGGATGGGTCAGTCGGTGCATGTCGCACAGCCCGACAACTTCCAATGGATACGAATTGCCGATGCGGTGCTTCAGGGCGCGAGCCCCGGAGCAGAGATAACAGATGTACGGCTCCAGGCGTTGAATATGGGGCCACACGAGGAGGACACGATGACACCCGAAGAGATCAAAGCATTGATCGATCAGGCCACTGCCACCGGCAGTGCCGACATCACAGCCCTCCAGGCCGATCTGAAGAAGATCACTGATACCCTGGAGCAGAAGAAGACTCTCACTGAGGACCAGGAGAAGGTTCTCGCGCAGGCAGGCGAGATTGTTGCTCGCGACGAAGCCGCCAAGGTCGCGACCGCTCGCGACGCGAAGGTCGAGTCCGTCGTCGATGCGATGATGCAAGGCGACGCCAAGAAGTTCGAGCCGATGTTCAGTCAGTCGGCGAAAAGCATTCTGTCGAGCATGTGCCAGTCGGCGGATGACGTCGAGGACAAGGTTCCGCAGTTGCTCGAAGCCATGAAGCCGATGCTACTCCAGCAGGTGACGATGGCGTCCAAGGGGATGTATATTCCCGAGTACAAGGGCGAGTCGAAGATCGTCGTGAACACTCCCGGCGAAGCGATCGAGGATCTGGTCCAGACCGCGGTAAAGCAGGACAAGATCAAGGACAACGGGCGGGATGACCCGTCGAACATGGCTCGCAACGCCCGGATGATGTTGCAGACGTTGGCGATGGAGAAGCCGGCCTATGCGGTCGCCCATATGCGGGTCCGCAACGGAGACTGCAAATCAGTCGGCGACATGAAGACATTCCTGCAGCAGAGCTACGGGATGCTTACGCAGGACATCCCGGTCGGCGCCATGACTACGGACGATGTGGCGACCGCCATTCCGTTCGTGCTGCCGATCGTGATGGAGATGATCCCGCAGTTGATCGCGGCTCGATACGCATCGTTGCAACCGATGAGCAAGTCGCTCGGCACGATCGCGTATTGGAAGACGTACGGCACGAACGCCCAGAATGCTGACTTCCTCGTGAAGGACGTGGACAACTTCACCGGCTCCTATGCCACAGATCCCGGCGAGAAGCAGGCGATGAAGAGGCTGAAGGGCAAACTCACGACCGAGAGTATCAGCCCGACGGCGAAGAAGCTGGGGTTTGACCTGTCCATCGAAGTCATTCGCCGGCTTCAGACAGACTGGGGGATCGATGCCACTGCCGTCATGGTCGCTGAGTGTGCTGCCCAGATCGCTCGCGAGTGGAATTATAACCACCTTGCGGCAATGGTCCAGGGGCAGACCGGCGGAAACTGGACCTACGGAAGTGCGGTCCCGGCGAACGGTCTCTGGTCTGGCAAGGAATGGCAGGAGCAGTTGCTCAGCTACATTACGTTCGCGGAGGCTGGCATCGGCGATCTCTGCGGCGCGAACGCGGTCGCCGTTATTGGTAGTCGTACCTCCATCGCGAGGGTGAAGATGGTGATGCGGCAGGTCGGCGACTTCAGCGATAGTGGGTTCCAGGGCCAGATCGCTCGCGGCGTGAACATTGCGGGCGCTGCCAACACGGGCGAGGAACTCGTGAGTGTTGACTGGTGGGATGATGTTGTCGCCGACAACAAGCTCCTTATCATTGCTCGCGGCAGCGAGTGGTATCGCAGCGGCTTCGTGGTCGCCCCGTATCTCGGCCTCTATGTCAGCCCTCCGTGGGTTGACCCCGAGACTCTGGACTACGAGCAGGGGATGCTCAGTGAAGTCGCCGAGAAGATGGTCAACGGGAACTTCTTCGGAACCGTGACAATCACGAGTGCGGCCGGCACCCCGCTCTAAACAGCGGACAAACCGAATAGCGAACAATCAGGGGAGGCGGCGCGAGTCGCTTCCCCCTTATCTCAAAGGGCAAAATGGGCAAAATGATCGATATCCTGAACCTTGGGCACATAGATCAGCATATTGGCAGCACGAAGATTCCGCCTCAACGATGGACACCTGTGCCGGATGCGCTCGCAATCCAACTCGCGGGCGATCTCGACTACCGATGCGACTCCGACGATCTCCTCGGCGAATATCTCTTCGCGAAAGACGATCTCATTCACCTCGGTTGGTCGAGCCCCTTGTGGTATGTGGACGGCTACGGCAGTGTCGGCCAGGAGATCGCCAACGCTTTCCTGCAAATGGCCGGCGTGAAGTTGACGATCGCATTGCGGGATTATCACCCGGCCTTGGGTAAATGTGGTGGACTGCCGCTTGAGCGATGGGGCGAAGCGTTTGTGCCGCAGAGCATCATTGACCGGCTCCGCGAGGATCAGGAAAAGCCGATCTACGGAATCAACATGACATTCCCCGGCGACTGCCACAGAAGCGCGTTTCCGCGGACGATCGCATACACGATGTTTGAGTCAACGGCAACCCCGATGGAGTGGACCAAGCCGATGAACCTCTGTCGGCGGATAATGACGCCGTGCGAGAATTCCGCGCAGTCGTTTCGTGTCCGCGGCGTGACAGTGCCAATCCATATTGTTCCGCAGGGAGTGAACCCGGAGGTTTGGCCGTACGTCGATCGCAGTAAGCGGGATGGACCGTTCACGTTCCTCATTGCTGGCGGACTCACGTATCGAAAGAACCCAATAGGCGCCGTCCGGGCGTTCCTTGCGGCATTCCCGCATGATCGCGATGTGCGGCTGGTTATCAAAACCCGCGCCGGCCAGATCGAGGGCGGGTTCAAGAATTGGATCGACCGAGTGCCGAAAGACGATCGCATCCAGATTATCGCGGAGAACTCGACGCCGAAACGGATGGTCCAGTATTTCCTTGACGCCGATGCGTTCGTGTGGCCATCGAGGGGCGAAGGATTCGGCATTCCGCCGGTAGAGGCTATGTCCACGGGGCTGCCGGTCATTGCCAGCGACAACTCAGGCATGAGCCAGTATTGCGACTCGCGATACAACTACCCGATCCCCTGCAAAGAGGTCAAGGTGCCCAACCAAGCGAACGGCGGGTTCCCGGACAGGTGGGGGGATTGCGGAAATTGGTGGGAGCCGGACTTCGACGCGCTGGTAGAATCGCTACGCGATGTACGAAATAATCGGAAGCGAGCTTTGGCGAAAGGCAAGTCTGCGGCCGCTTGGGTTCGCGAGAAGTGGACCATCATGCATACGTGCCAGAAGATCCTCGAAGTCGTTTGCGACGATGCGAGAGAAAGCGGGTTGCCATGCTTAGAGTAAGCGCTCCTTTGAGAATCGACTTCGCCGGCGGCGGGTCTGACTGGTTTCTGCATCTCGGTGAGGGCCGCGTGGTCAACGCGACAATCAACAAACGAGTGATCGGCTGGGTGGACAAAAGCCCGGAGAGTTCGTCGCTTACAATCTTGAGCCCGATGCCAGTCGGCTCGGGGTTGGGCCAAAGCGGTGCATATCGGGCTGTCCAAGCCGCGCTCGAAGGTATAACCGAGAATGACGACTTGGCGGAAAAGGCATTCAGCCTTGGCGCGTTCTGGGGAACCCCGGGCGGTAGGCAGGACGAATACGCGGCCGTTTACGGCGGGTTCAATCTCATGTGCATCGACACTGCGAACTATGTGGGCATCCGGCCAATCGACGCACAAGCCACGTTCATGGACGATCTCTGGTCGCGGCTCGTGCTTGTGTATTCCGGCTCATCGCGATCATCGGGCCGGATCTATCAGGAGGTCGCGGACGCGGTTGCGATGCGCGACTCGACGGTGAATGCTGCCTTGCGAACCCAGAGTAGCATCGCCGAGAAGTGCGCGTTTTGCGCAAAGTCCAACGATATCGAAGGGTTCCGCGAGTGCGTGAAGCAGAACTGGATTTGCCAGCAGGCATGGTCGCCGCTGGTCGCCGCGGGAACTGAGCATCTATTTGGCACGGCGAAGAGCCTCGGTGCGGTCGGCAAGGCTTGCGGTGCGGGAGGCGGCGGGACATTGCTGTTCCTGTCGAAAAAGGATGGTCGGCAGGAGTTGGCGAAGGCATTGGAACAGGCAGGCGGTAAGATTCTCGACGTGGCTTATGACCCCGACGGCTTGATTGTCGAGACCGGGGAGGGTAGCTGATGGCAAACCATATTCTGCGGCGCAAGATGCGGATGGAGCAGGCGACAAGACCGGCGAAGCCCGAACCGAAAGTCAAGGTTCGGAATCTCACCGGCGTCGGACAGTGGCACGGCGCCTATTGCCTGCCGGCTGATCCGCAGGTATGGACGCCTCTGCCGAAGAGTCTTGCACTGCGGTTAGCGAATGAGCCGCAGAACTACCAGATAGGGGACACGAAACGGACAGCCGCCTCAGACGTTCAGGGACGCGAACAGTGGAAACTCTGGGAGAATCACAATCGGCCACCAATTGCTAGCGTGCTCTTGTCGATCGTGGTCCTCGGACACAACCAGTATGAATACACAGACAAGTGCGTTCGGTCCATCTATGCCCATACGGGTTGCCGATTCGAGATCATCTTTGTGGACAACGGCTCGGCAGATGCGACCACACAAATCCCCACTGCGTTTCCCCGAGTGCGTTACTTCCGAAGCGATACCAACCTCGGCGTGGCCGGCGGCAGGAACTTTGGAATGAAAGAAGTCAAGGGCGAGGTGATCTGTATTCTGGACAACGACATCGAGGTTGTGCCAGGATGGGACAGCAGGTTGTTGTCGGCACTGGGTTCGGCACCGGACATCGGAATGGTGGGGACGCATGGGTGCATGATGGGCGACAGGTGGGCAGAGTTTCCCTTGGTTCAGCGAGATTGCATTAGGGAATGTCAGTTGCTCATAGGGCAGACGCAGATGTTTTGGTCCGACATCTTAGGGCATGTCGGGACAATGGATGATTCGATGGTATGGCATGAAGACACGGAGTTTAGCCACAGGGTGCTACGCGCCGGCTATCGGTTACTTTCCGTTCCGTTCGACATGCCCCACAAGGCTGGCGTAACCACGAAAGCAGTTCGCAAAGAGTCGTTTCACGATCGATGGGCCGTAGATGCTCGGTATATGCAAGAAAAACTGTCCGACGGCAACGAAGTTTGTGTGTATAGATCGGAGGGGCAAACAGGCTCAATGGAGGCGATAGCTTCCGACGCGGTGGATGCGTTGAGATCTTTTGGCTATACCGTGTTCAGAAGAGCATCCATCGGATACGACTTCCATCCACTTGCGGTGTCTACCTCATTCCAGTTGGTCATGGGAGGTCGGCGGTTAGGTACTTTTGTTGTCGAGAATGATCGTGTTCCGCGCAAATATGCTGCGGGCTTCGATGTGGACGTGAACCTGTGCATGAGCGACCACGCTCTTGAGGCTCTGGTGGACAGCGGCGTACCCCGAAGGAAACTGATCCGATGTGACTTGAACGCCGTCGACACAAATGTATTCCGCCCCGCCCTTTCGCCTCGCCAGTCAAAGCCGTTCCGGTTTCTGTGGGTAGGATCGAGTCAGCCGCGAAAAGGGATTGACCTGCTACTCAAAGCGTTCGGGACGGCATTCACTTGCGGCGATAATGTCGAGTTGGTCCTTAAAGATGGAATCTATGGGCAGCGGGAGAACACGGCAAAGATGATCGCAAGGCATCCGCTCGCATCCAAGATCAAGCATATCTGGAATGATACATCAGAGGAAGAACTGGCCGACATTTATCGCAGTGCCTCGTATGACCAAGGAGCGTTTGTCCACCCGCATCGAGGCGAGGGCTTCGGCAGAACTCCGCTGGAAGCCGCGATTTGCGGTTGTCGGATTGGAATGACGGGCTGGAGCGCGACAAACGAGTATGCCGACAATCGCACGATGACACTATTTCCATTCGAGATGAAACGTTCGACGTTTCACAACCATCCGGGGGAACCGTATTTTGAACCGGGCGAGAAACAACCACAATGGGCCGAAGCAAACGTGGATGCAATCTCCGAGTGGATGCGGGACATGTTCACCATTCCATGCGACAAGGCAGATTTGCGGGACGTGAGCAGGTTGCTTTCGGAGAAGTATAGCAAGGAAGCCGTGGCATATCGGTTCATCAACACGATCCAGGCACTTGCCGGGGAAAAATACAAGTTCCTGCGACACCAAAAGGACAAAACGAACCTTTGGTCTGAATGCGTGCAAGTGCCCGATGCGCTCATAGACGTATTGCAGCGGCAAAGCGGTCGCAATATCCGTATTCTCAAGTCTTGGGGTCCTGACTCGCGGTTCTCTCCGGGGAAGAAATACGACCTGATTTTTTCGCAGGACGTGTTGGAACACCTCGCGCCGGCTTCTGTGCGGGATAACTTGCGTAAAATGAACGCACTCAAGAGGAATGGGCAGGTATGCGTGGTTATCGACACGATCGAAAACCCCGACATGTGCGCCGATCCGACGCACCGAACCTTCCGTTCTGAGAAGTGGTGGCAAAAGGAGTTCGGTGCTATTTTTACTGAATGCCCTGTCCCCGAATCAGTGATCGCGCAGTTCCCTGCCAGACTTGTGTTGATTGGCATGACACAAAAGAATCGGCCATGACTACATTCCCCGCTATCCGGGTGTGTCACAGGCGGTGCATGAGATATTCGGGGATCAGGTAAGGGCGGAATCGGGTTGTTGGTTCGTGGAGGCGCAAGATGTTTACCCAGTGGCATGATGTTGGTTTGAGAAGCATGGACCTGGCGGAGATAACGGGCGGGGACCCTGAGACACTTCAGAAAGAATGGGAACTCCGGTCGTTGGTTGCCCTTGTGCAAAAAGCCGACCCTCGTAACATTTTGGAGATCGGGTCATATCGCGGCGGAACATTGCTGTCCATGATGAGGGCGGTCAGTCCGGGTGCAAACTTCCTCGCGATAGACTTCCTCTTTCAGCAGAAAGCGGCAGATATCTGGTGCAAATCATTTGGTTGCGAATGCCTCGTGATAAATGGCAACTCGCATCACAACGAGGCGCAAGGGTTGGCCTCACAAGTGATGCCCTCGGTCGATTTCCTATTCATTGACGGGGGACACCTCTACGGGGAGGTCAAGGCTGACTTTGAGTTCTATGGCAAACTGGTCAAGCCAGGTGGAATCATCGCGTTCCATGACATCCTCAGAGGGGACACTTGTCCCGAACTTGAGGTCTGGAAACTCTGGGGTGACATCCAAGAGGCTGGGTATGTGACGCAGGAACTCGTCGTGAATAGAAAAAGTGCTCCAGGCGGCATCGGCGTCGTCTACATCGACAATAGCCTCGCAGGAGGATAATCGCCTTGCGGTGAAGTATAGGGTACCGTTATACTGAGTGCTTCCCCGCATCCGCGCGTGAAAGGCAGAGCAACCGATGGGAAACCTTTTCAAAGATACGGCAATCGCGCCGATCAGCCTCCTGGACATCAATCACTACAATCTTCCGCTGGTCGGCAAGCTCGACATCGAGTTTCAGTTCGACCCGCTTACGAACGCGGGCTACCGGCTCTACTACCGGGTTGACGAAACAGCCGCCGCGCCTTCTGCGGCACTCGGGACATTCCTGCCGGAGGGCTACCTGACCGCCGGCGGCGCCGTCGAGATCCACATCGACCCGAAGCTCAGCGAAACGCCGTATTTGCACGTCTTGCTGACCGATGAGGATGGCGCTGCGGCCAGTGGCGGGGCCAACGATCGCGTACTGCTGACCGCTTACCGGGCGAACCCGGACTAGGAGAATACGATGGACATAAGCAGAACACCGGGAATAGGCGGAGGCGGGGGCGCGTCGCTGGGCGACAATACATACTTGGTTGGGCCGGGCTGTCCGTTCCAGTCCATCGCCGCCGCGATCGCCGCCGCCGTTGCGGACGGGGCGACTGCGGCTGAGCCGTATACCATCGTGGACTTCACGGGTGCTGAGTATGTCCCTGATGCTCGTGTGCGAGTCGTGCGGCCTAACGATCTTGGCGAAGCCGTTCCGGGCAACGTGCGGACAATCGGCGCGGGCAAAGATCATGCCACAATCACGCTTGCGATTTTGGCGGCATCTGACGGCGATGTGCTGATGGCGGACGCGGGGAACTACATCGAACAGGCAGATTTCGGCAGCAAGAGTCTTACGCTGATCGGCATAGGGGGACGCACTGCCTGCCAAGTGTCGGAGGTCAAGTGTTCAGGTCGGTCGTACATTCAGGGATTCAACATTGACGGTGGCAGTGAAGCCATTATGATCAGTGGCGAGAACCCCTGCGACATGACGTTTAGGGACTGCAGGATGGCCGGGATAGGCGACCTGCTGTTGCCCTCGCCAGGGTCAAGCGGCGTGGTGCGGCTCATCAACTGCGACTGTTTATCGTTGTGGGATGGTTATGTGGACACCAACCTCTCGTCCGGGGCTGGCGACTCCACCATGCTGCTCGACGTGCGGGGTGGGACGTGGACGTTCAGTTCGGATGGGTTCTCGCCGAGTTGCTTCTTTGCGACATCCCATTCCATCAAGCTCAAGGCTGTCGGCACGGCATTCAACATCGTAGACAGCGGCAGTGGGGCTATGGCTCAGTTCGGCTTTTATCTTAACCACGCCGATGCGACGCTTGAACTCACTGACTGCACGATCAATATTCTGGATACACTTGGGGATGAGGGCAATGTGGTCGGTATCGGGGTCCTTGCAGGCATAGCCACTATCGTTGACACCTACATCTACGTGGTGACAAGCGGCGGGGCGACGCCACTGGAACTCAAACGCACGGCACCCGGCACGATCAACACTCTTGGCGTCACAAGCGCGGGCGCACTGCGAACAAGCGGAACCATCGGCACAAACCTGGCCGAACCTGCGAAGCTGTTCCTGACAGATCCGAGCACGCTTGGCGATATAACGTTCCAAGTAGGCGCGGAAGCGGCGGACACTGTTCTTACGACCGTTCAACTACTGGACAAGTCCGGGTTGAAGCCGACTAGTCCGCAACTGGTAACGTTCTGGCTATCCGATACCGCAGGCGGGGCGAGATGCGCTACAGCCCCAAGCGGCACGACTGGGCCGACGACAGGGACGCTCATTGCCGCGTTTACAGCGAAGACTCACGGGCAGATAATGACCGATCAGACAGGCAAGATCGTGTTCAGTCTGGTCGAAGCTGGCACGGACACGTGGTATCTCAATGTGGCGTGGAATGGTGTTGTGCGAACCAGCGACGCCATAACGACGGCGGCATAGCGATATGCAGGCCCTACCGCCTCCGAGTGTGATCGCGCAAGGTATGGTCATGACAACCACACCTCCCGGCACAGTGATAACGCTGGAGGCCACGGCTCAGGTGCCGGGCGGGGAGCTCGTGACAGCGCATTGTGAGTTGATCGTTATCAAGCCCGGCGCGGGCTGGCCCAAGTGCGTAAGGTGCATCACGGGATACGACAAACTGGCCGATGGGCTGATGGTCGAACGCGAGGTTGACGGGAAGCTCGTCAGGGGCGTGCAGGAGCGCGATGGCGGGCTATTTGGGGTGGAGAAGTGAGCAAGACATTCACAGTCACAGTTTTGAGTGCCACACCCGCCAATGGCGAGAATGTTAATATCAACGGATTCGCCTTCACCGTTGAGCACGTAGACGGCGTGTACGGAGTAGTGCTGCCGGACGGCCGCCGGGAGGAGGAGTTCGCTCCTGACGAGGGCGTAGGCGGAGTTGCAACCGCTCTGGCAGTGGCAATCAGTTACGCATATCTTCTCACGCCGGAACTGACAGGCATCAGCGCGGGCGCGGCGGGCGCGGCAGTAACGGTCACGGGTGCGGATACGGTTACAGCAACCGGCACAAGTTTCGCAGTCGAAGAGGCATCGGGGCACGGGCATTTTCGGCGGAACCGCCAACTCAGAGCAGGATCGCGTGGGGCGAACTATGCAAATTGAACAGCATAACACAACCGAATATCTGCCGTTCCTGATGATCGACTCGGCCGATCATATCAATGGCAAGGCAGGCGTCCCCCCAACCGTTACAATCAGCAAGAACGGCGGGGCTTTCGCGGTTCCGGCAGGTGCAATCGCAGAAGTCCCGGGCGGGAGCGAGGGCTGGTGGCACATACTGCCGAACGCCGGCGATGCCGATACGATCGGACCGCTGAAGATACACGCGGAAGCCGCGGGTTGCGACCCGACCGATTGCGTATTCGAGGTGAAAGCCGGGACTGTGGGTTTGTCGGTACACTCGGGCAATGTCCAGCGCAGTGGCGTCCCGCTTGTCGGCGCTCTTGTCCAGTTGTTCAGCAACGTGGATCTCGCGGACGCGCACCTGGTCCAGTCCACGCGGACAGTCGAACTCGGCGCATTCACGCTCTATGTGGCAGCGGGAACCTATTATCAGCGAATCAGCGGCAGCACGATTGAAGCCGATGTTCAGATAGTGGTGGTGGCATGACAGTCTATAATGTGGACCCCGTAGCACTCAGCGCGCCGGACGGCATGATCGCGAGCATCCGATCGCGCGGCATATTGGTTGCCGAGATCAGCGACGCGGATCTGACCATCGTGCTCAACGATCTGCTGTTCGAGTATGCGCGGCACCGGCCAGTTTACGCATCGTTGACATTCGATACCGTTGCCGGCCAAGCATCGTATTCATGGGATGACGTTGGCGACGAGGATGGAATCAGCATCGTCAAGTGCCTGTGGAACGGCTTGGGCGCCTCATTTGCCGGACTGCCGTATTCCGATTGGCAGAGCATCTTGACGACGTTCGGGGTTGCCGACTGGGACATGCCCTCACTCGAACTCATCGAGCGAATCAAGTTGATGGAGGCCAACCGCTACTCCGCAGGGTCGGCATACCAGCACTCTCCGGCTGGAACCATCTACCTGACTCCGGCGCCAACGCAGGCCGGAATGACGGTCTACCTGCTCTACACCAAGGGCTACGCGACTCTCGACGACATACCGGAGGCCGACTACGACATCTTCCTCGACTTGGTGGAATCGAAGTTGGCGGCGCGAGCTGTGCGGGTAGTCGCCGCAAGCGGGATGGCGGCGAACATCAAGACCCCCCAGTATGAGCATAATCTTGGCACGGAGATTGGGTTCTATCGGGCGGTCCAGAAAGAGAAGTACGAATCGTTCTTGCAAAAGTGCAACGCGGGCCAAGTCGCGGCGGCAAGGAGTTGACATGCCACTCTCGGCTACACAAATGGCTGGCATTCGATACCGGATGGAGCAACAGATGCTCGACTCGATCGTCATTGAGTCGAAGTCCGGCAACTCAGCCTACGGTCCCGTGTATGATGCCGACGCGACTGAGCTATGGCGACTGGAGCCGACAACCAAATCCGTGACGAACGACAAGGGCGAGGAAGTGACGGCGGCTTTGTTCGGGCTCGGTCCGCACGACAGCGTTGCAAAGATCGGCGACAAGGTGACTTGGGACGGCGGGGTCTATCGCGTTATCGTCGTAAAACCCATCCGACAGTTCGCGATGGTAAGCCACGTCGAAGCGTATTTTGAAGGTATATCCGATGCCGAAGTTTAAGATGAAGTGGAATGGCGATGCGCTCGTGCGTAAAGTTCACGAGTCGGCGTTCGATGCGTTGCAAGGGTGCGGACTCGATCTCAAGGCATCTAGCCAGGCGATATGTCCGAAAGACGCAGGATGGGCAGGCGGACTGGTATCGACGGCTCTTTTGCAGTTTGACAGGGCCATGCTGATGCTCTCCCTGAGCTACCATAAGATTTACGCTTGCAGGCAGCATTACGAACGGTACTGGAAGCACAAGAATGGCGAGATGTCGCATTACCTCTCAGATCCGTTGTTCACGAGAGGTCGATTGTATATGGCATACATAGCCCAAAAGATGGGATGGAAGAGTAGGGGAATCTAGGCCGCTTTTGCGGCAGGAACGGAGGCCACCAGTGGCAGTATCAATCAAAACAGCGCTTCTCGGCGAACTTGACGCGATCGCGAAAGCCCGACAGATTCAGGCGGCGGCGATCGCCGCGCTGGTCGATGCGTGGACTCGCTCAAACGCGACGGATGGCAACGGCGTTGGCGAGGACTTTGAGACATTCCAGAACCGGATGTGCGTCCAGGCGGTCACCGACATGGATGCCGTGGTCGGAGCGGGTCAATCGGGGATAGTGTGGAAGCCGTGGTTCGACCGACTCGCCTCGTATGCACGACTCGACCTCGGCTTGACCGGCCCGGACTACCGCAAAGCCTATCTTGCGAGCATCGGTGCTCGGTGTCCGTGGGAAGCCAATGAGGCGATCATAGACGCCTACGGCACAGCTCGTGCGCTCGACCCGGCGTATGTATTCGGCAAAGGGACGCTTGTCGCCAGCGAGGCAGATCCCGATCCCGCAACATCGGGCCTGTATAAGTTTGGCCGATGGGTGTCGTCTGGGGCGACTGCGGGGGCATGGGCAGAGACGGATGGAGCACTGGACATCACGAAGATCTCCGGCGCTCCCATCCTGGCCGTGAACAACTCAGCCACGCAGACAGCCAACCTGACCGTGACGTGCTATCGAGCAGACGGAATCGCGACGAAGGATGTTGTGGTCGCATTCGCTGGAGCAAACAAGTGGTTGCAGAAGGTGGTCGGCGAAGCTGCCGTTCTGTCCGCATTGACAGTCGGGGACGACCACATTCACTGCACGGGAGTGGCGGCGGCCGGTGTGATTATCGCTGGCGAGCGCGTACTCCTGTGGGAGTCTGACACAAAGCAGGAAGTTGTCACAGTCGGAGTCGTTTCGGCAGACTCATTCCTGATCACTGACGTAGGCGGACTCAAGACGACTGGGTTCACTTACGGGAACGTCAAGATGTGGCCGCTGTTCTCGAATGGGGTTGGGAAATCGGTAACGTCGGGGACAAATCTTGAGCAGATCGACCTCCTTGCCAGGCCCGACCGAATCATCGCGATAACCTAATCGGCGGAGGGCCGACGTGATAATCACTGAGCAGGCAGAATACATACAATCGCAGGGGTTCGGCACTTTCCTGCCGGACTCCGACGGCGGCGACATCTTCATCGAGGAGATGCCAGACAAGCCGGACGACGCGATCTGCCTCTACACAACCGGCGGCATGGGCGCGGACGTTGCGACCAGCATCAAGAGGCCGGGGACTCAGATAATCTTGCGTGGAGTGGGCCTTCGCGCTCTCCAAACGAGGGCGCAAGCCATCCACGATCTCTTCGATGGGAAGCATAACACGAGTTTCGGAGACAGCGGAGAGACTCACATAATGCTTTGCCGATGCCTGCATACAGAGCCGGTAAACCTCGGCAGGGATGCCAATAAGCGGCATCAATACAATATCGAAACAATGCTGATCACAGGGGGACAATAGAATGCCAAACACAGCAGTCATTGGTGCTGATGTAATCATCAACGGGCCGCTCGGTGCTATCTTCGGGCAGCGCGGGGCTAAGCTCAGTGGATCGACGGACATGATCGACATGACCGTCAAAGAGGGGTTCCCGAACAAGAGTTCGAGGCCGGGGTGGAACGGCGTGTTCACCCTCGAATGCGACTGCCTGCTCGCACACGGTGATGAAGGCTACATGTACTGGTTCGAGCAGTCTCAGCTTCGTGCGCCGATCGACGTTGAGATCCATATCGGCGACGGCGGCGAAGTACTCGAAGGCGAGGGCGGCGAGGGCGGCGTCGTCGGAACTTGTTCGGCATACGTCGAGACTCCTGATCTCGACGCACCGCAGGCCGGCGAAGGCACAATGAACCTGAAGTTCATCATAGACGGCGCGATCACCTGGGCGTCGGCGTAAAGGGCAATAAGGAGACAAATGGGCAAACGAACATTCACGGCACGAGTTGCCGGCAAAGGCTACGAGATCCCGAGCACGATGGGCGTGCTTACCGAGGCGGAGGAAGCGAGTGGCGTGTCGCTGATGGCCGCACTTGCAGAAGGTCGTTTTGGCAGATTCCTGCAAGGCGTGATCTTCGTGGGCATGAAGCGGCTCAATGTCACGGAAATCGACGGCGAGCCGTTGACCTATGGGTCGATCGAGGAATCCTGCGACTTCGCGGAGGCGCAAGCCAACTACATTGCGTTCATGCAGGCACTGGTGCCTGATTTGGAACCTACACCAAAAAACGCAAAGCCGAGGAGCCCGAAGAGTTAACTTGGCGAACAGTCAAGCGATACGGCTACGGACTCCTCGGCTTAACGCACGATCAGTTCGAGGCAACGCCTTGGGCTGACTTTTGGGAAATGCTCGATGGCCGGATGTGGTGGGAGATGCGCAAGTCCGGCGAACCCGAGAAGAAGACGGTAACTCCGAAACAGATTGCCTCGCAGAAAGATTGGCTGGCGAAGCAGATCGCCGCCAAGGGTTGATTGGATGCCATCAAAAGCGGGCGGAACCCCTGTAGGCTCGATATACGGCGAGATGTGGCTTGACGACAAGACGTTCTTGCGCGACTTGCGGAATGCCGAAAAGGCGTTCAAGGATGCCGTCACGCGGATGAACTCTGCCGGCAGTGCTGTCAAGTTGTCACTCAAGACCGCGATGGCGACCGCCGCCGGAGGCGGCGTATCGAGAGTCTCTGCGAGCGCATCGCAACCGGACGCCGCAGTTATCTCCGCGATAGGGTTCGAGAAACAGCGCAAGATCATAGAGGCTGGCGTCGCTACGGCGCAGGCCGGTGCCCGCAGGGAAGCACAAGCATATTGGGATTCGGGACAAGCACAGATAAGAGCAGCGGAAATCACTGGGGCGAGGAAGCAAAAGGCCCTCAGTAGCGCGACCGCCGCGGCCATCAAGTCGTCTGCAACCGAAGATAGCCACTATCGCCTCTACCAGAACCACGTTCAGGCAGAAGCGGCCAAAACCGCAAGAAGCCTGGCCCACATGGGTTCCGTCGCGAGAGCAGCGGGCGAGCACAACAAGTTCCTTACTGCCACTGTCGGAACCGTTGGTGGAGCGATCGGCCGGTTGGGTCAAGCAGCAGCGTTTGGTGGAGTTTTGGCCGGACTGGGCGCCGGCTTGATCATGCTGGGTAGGAACTCAGTTGATGCCTACAAACGCATGGATGCGCTCAGGCGCGCTTTGGAAGCCATCACGGGGAGTTCGAGCGCGGCAAGAACAGAGATAAAGGAACTGAAAGAAGCCGCGAAACTCCCTGGTTTGGGTCTTGAAGAAGCGATTCAAGGCGCCATAAACCTCCAATCTGCTGGAATGAGCGCAAAGCTCGCGAAAGACTCCATGATCGCTTTTGGCAATGCACTCGCGCTCGTGGGCAGAGGCAAGGCTTATCTCGACGATGTAACGCTCGCACTCACAAAGATGGTTTCAAAGAACAAGATCATGGGCCGCGATCTTCAGTCTTTGCTTATCGCGGTTCCACAAACCGGCAAGATCATGCGCGAGATATGGGGAACCGCTGACACCAAGGAACTCGCCAAGATGGGCATCGGCGCGACTGAGTTCATAACCAAGATGACTGCGGAACTTGGGAAGTTGCCGAAGATTTCCGATAGCGTGCTCAACACATTCGACAACCTCAAAGATGCGGTCACGAAAGCGTTCGACAAAATGGGCGAGGCACTCGGTCCCGCCATCAGTTCTATCGCAAAATGGCTAACTGGCCTCCTGGAGGATTACGCAGAGAACGGCAAGCTCGTGGAATGGCTCAGGGGCACATTGAAGAATCTCGCGGAAACCGCCAAGAGTCTCGGAGACGTTGCTCTAACTGGACTCGCAAGGGCGTATGACATTCTTACTCTAGCATTCAAGGCCACCGTGGCTGTTTGCGGACCTCTACTTGCTGCGTGGAACCTGCTGAGTCCGTCCGTAAAAACTCTCGCGATATACGTTGCGGTACTCGTCGGCCTTTGGCCCAAATTGGCTGCTGCCGTGACATGGGCGTTTGAGGTTATAATCCAGAAATATATTGCATTGTCTGTCGAAACGGCAGCCTTGTCGGCAAGTCAAACTGCACTGTTTGTCATAACCTCACTCTTTACTGGCCCCGGCGGATGGGCAAGGTTAGCTTTGGCGGCGGCGGCAGTCGTGGTAGGGATCAACCTTATCAGCAATGCCGCAAAGGGCGCATCAGGCGCAATGACCACGCAGGCCGATTCCACCAACACGGCGTCGGACGCCCTGGAAAGATACTCCAAAGTCAGCCGGGAGGCGGCGAAGCAAGGGCTCGAAGCAGAGCAGGCAAAGACCTCGGGGTATGCGACGACGAAGTGGCAAGAACTCAAGGCCGCGGCGCAAAAGATAACGAACACTGCCCGAAAAACAGCCGGGATTGGCAACGCGCCGCATATTGACACCACGGATGCGTTCAGTCTGTTTAACAGAAAAGGCATAGACCCTCTGGCCCCGGGTGTGCAAAAGAGCGATCTGGAGGACGAACTTCTTGGCGTCCCTTGGTACAAGATATACGACGACGAATGGAATGCGTATGTCGTTGCAAGAGATAAGTATGTAGCCGCTTTGGGCAAGGACGATAGCATACGCAAGGCGCTGGGCCAACTCATGACCCAAAACACAGAGGCTGCCGCCGCTGCCGCAACTGCTGCTGCCACCGCTATTCCCGCTATGGAGAAAACGGTCACCGACGAGTTGACGGGAATGCGGAAGGAGGCGTATCTGCTTGGCGACACAACCGCTCATGCCGCCATGCTGTGGGAAACTTCGCAGGGCAAGTTTGCCGAATCTTCGGACGCCGAAAAAACATCACTGCTCGACCAAGCAAGCGCGTTGGATAAACTCAAGGCAGCGTATAAAGACACTGCCTCAGATGTGAAAAGTTCCGCGAAAACAATGAGTCAATCTTTGAAAGACGCAGCGGACGACGCCAAGGATTACGCGAAAGCCCAGGAAGATAAGTGGCAGAGTTTCCAGGATTGGGCAAAGAATACGGTCTCCGGCTTGCGAACTTTCGCTTCCGATACCGTTGCCGCCGTCAAAGATCAACTGAAGCAAGAAAAGGACTTGCGCGACAAGGGGCTTGATGATGCCAAGAGTCGCTATCAAAAAATGGGCGAACTGGGCCGGAACGCAGCAATGATCATGTCGAACACGACGATGTTTGCGAAGCAACCAGATAAGGAGTTTGGTCCGGGCGATATGACTGCCACAAACGTACGATCCGCCGCCGAAAAAGTCAGGCAAGGAATGAAAGATCAGGCAGCGATGCAGGCGTACGCGGAGCAGCAAATCGGTGTCGGCGGCCCAATCGCCGCTCTTGACGCCATAGTGAACGCGAAAGACGCGACGCTCATTGATCGACTCCTATTGAAGTCCGGTTTGGTCGCGACGCTGCAGAATATCGACCGGACACTGAGCAAGCTGAATCCGACTCCAGCGTCGACATTCTAACGGGGTAACGCAATGCCAATCTACGGAGAACGCACAAGGCGAAAGCTCCATAACGATAACAAGGGGACCACGGGAACCATCGTCTATCTGTGCGACTGGGCAGACGTTGACCCCGCGCCGCTCACTGACTCACTCTTGCCGGTTGTTGGCGATCCGTGGGTAGATCCGGGCGGGATGCCGCAGAGTTATCTCCGGTGCGTGAGCGTTGATGCCGACGAGGGTAATGGCTTCGAGTGCGAATACACCGCGCAATACTCTACCGAGGGCAGGCGAGGCAGCGAACACGAGGAAGCCTATTGCGAGTGGAGTCTGGACCTGAGCATGGAGCCCGGCCCGGACGATACTGGCTGGAGATGGCTGACTGGACGGAACTACGTCAAGGACAAAGTGGCATTCCAAGTCCCCGTCGCTCTTCTGACCGGCAAGGTGCGCCGCGATATGCCTCCGTACGACGCCGTGGTCAGCTGCATGGGAAAGGTGAACAATGCCGAGTTCCAGGGGTTCGCGAAAGGCTGCGTATTATTCCTCGGTGCGAGTGCGGACAACTCCATCGACGCCGAGGGCAACATCCTTTCCTCGGGCGTGATCTACAAGTTTTCCATCAAGCGCAGTCGGGCCACAACCGGCGAGGACGCTCACAACTATTTCTGGCGACCGCCCGAGCAGAAACTCGACGCGCAAAATAATCCTTTGACGTGGCATACGGATGAGTTAGAGGCAAAATATCACATCCCGCTACTTGATCTGGACCCGGTTGCCTACCCAGACTACACGGACGCAATGCACACCGCTCTTGGGACCATAATCGCCCGAGACCATCCACAGTCCGGCGATCCGGTCACGCTGAACCAATTCTGCGGAGACTCGAAAGCGGCGGCGGACTTGACGAACCCCGCGGGCATCGGCGGCTGGGACATGATGGTCGATACAGCCGAGGCGCCCTACTACGAGGAAGCCGACTTCACAACCGATCTCGACATACCGGAGCCAAGCTGATGTTAACGCCACGCGAGGAAGCGCGAATCAGGGCTTTGGAGCGGCGCCAAACCGCGATGGAGAACATCCAGGGCGGAGTTGGCATTATGGTTCAGCGGACCCCCGGCGGCGTCTCCATCCACGCGAAGCCAACCAAAGTAGTGGCAGGCGGTCGAATAGCAGCGGCTGTCGTCGACAATGGCGGGATCGTCAATGAACTGTACCCTTTGTGGCTGAACACTCGAATCTACCGGTCGGGCGAGCGAGTGGTGTACAAACCATCCGGCGCCACCTACCACTATATCTACGAGTGCTCAGTCGCCAATACGGTCACGACTCCGCCGGACACGACTCCGCCGTGGACACTGATAACCGTCGTGCCTGCCGACCAAGGTGGCGGGTATCCCGTCGAGTGGGACGAAACATACCAATATTCTTTTGGCGATCAGGTTATGCACGGCACACCGTTCCAGATGACTGTCTACGAATCACTCATGGTCGGCGAGGGTAATTGGAATGCAGGGAACGTCCCTGGCACAGACCCAGCAAAATGGGAGGTTGTTGATGTCATGATCCTTGGGCTTGTCGTATGGCCTGGGGTAGAGGATAATGTGGTGGCTACATTCACGCCGTATTCTCGGCACGTCGTCACTGATGTTCGCTTTTACCTGGATGGAAGCACCGGTTATTATTCGTTTGGACATAGCAGGATGGCCTATAACAAGGCCGGCGAACTGACTTCTGACGCACCTGACGACTATGTAATCTGGGCCGACGCCCTGGAGTGCGTGCCGGTATGAGCGTTTGGTATCGGTGCTCGAAATGCGGTCGGTTCCCGATCACGGATGCGCTGAAGCTCGAAGCCTCTGAGATTCTGGCAAAGGCCGCGCAGACCCCCGTGCTGCCCTGCCCGCGATGTGGCACGAAGTCTAGGCGGTGTGGTTGATGGCTGCCGAGTGGTACCGGATGGCCCTCAAAGACGGCGAGCCGACCGAGAAGGTGCTGACTGTAGCGGCGACAATAAACGGACGCTCACAGGCATTCACATCGTACGTGGGGCACATCGCTCCCGACCCGGATGGTTGGCCTAATACAGCCAGTGGCACACTTGCCGCTGTGCTAGCTGCTGTTGGAGTTTCCGCGTATGCTTACTGCAACCGTGGATGGGACAGCGGCTGGGAACAGATAGACACCTGGGGTTGGCATATAGCGAGCAATGAAGAGCGCAGTTGGGATGTAGAGTTCCCTGTTGAATCTGAATACCCTCTCGGCCCATTTCCTCCGGGAACGATAATATCAGAAGGCAGCAAGCGAATCGAGATAGAGGTGCGCGGCGATATTCACCGCTACGGGATGCTGGACTATCCGGCAGTATCGAGCAATCTTGCCGTCAACGAAGTCCAGATGACTCACGGCGGAATCATCCCTGAGCCGCTTTCCCATTGCCAGTTGTACGTCAAGGACGTGGTGAACACTTGGCACGTTACAATCAAGCTCGATGGCGAGATTCTGTCCGACCCTTCGGGGCAGTTTGATGTTGAGTGCGGCGCGGGTGCGGATGGCGATACCAGCGAAAGCATCTCCGTCGATATGCGGTGCTTGGGTACACTATGGAATAGTCCTGGCTTCGAGGCCGTAACGGATGGAGTCTACACCCGATCTCCCAACAATGTTTGTTCGCAGAGCCGCGCATATACACAGAGCTACCCGCTTGATGATATAGTGTTGGGCTCGACGTGGATAGTAGGCGTAGAAGGCCAAGAGTCTGGAGAGGGTTCGATGTGGGGTCATTGGGAGGATAGTGTAGGTTCTACCGCAGGTGAAGTTTCTTTCCAGATGGGCAACGGCACGTTTTCGATAGCGGGAGGTCTGGCAATGGGGTATTGGCCTACGGCTGGGCCAAGCGGCTACAACGCGCAGTTCGGCTGTTCGTTCGTGGATTCCATTGGACCTTACCCGATAAGCTATGCCCAAGATATCAAAAACATGGACGAGGTAGACCGCTCGCCTGTTGACTTGCAGACACACGAACGGCATTCGGCGTTCACGGATACCCCGTTCGAGGAATGCGATCCCGTGATTGGGCCTTGGACGCCGCCGAGTGGCTTCCGCTATAACTACTACAATAGCCTGGTTGAGTGGCCTTACGGCGCCGAACTGCTGATGACCACCGAATGCTCGATTGCGTATACCGGCAAGATCGACTTTCACCCGCAGCCGACTATGGGCGGCTCGCTCTGGGGATACCTCTACGGCGGATATGAACCTGACGAGCACTATGAGGACGTTGGGCCGTGGGCGGGGGAATATCTCGCGCACGGCGATCTGTCTATGCCCGGAGTGCTGGATGGGACGCTCAAAGAGCCTGCGTGGGCGGCATTCCCCTCTGCCGGCTTGGAGCATTATGATAACATCCCGCTCGTGGCCGGCGATGAGAGGCTTGATCACGAGGAAGCGTTGACGTTGACGCTCCACGCGCCGGGTCTGGTAGCGACCCCGCTTGTGTTCACGAATGCGGCGATCACGTGGGCAGACACCGCCTGCACATCCTCCGTGGTATCTGGCAAGCGACACGTCGTAGTGGCGGCAGGGATAACGAACGCGAAGATAGAGGATACTGCGACTCTTGATACCAACATACGCATGACCGGAACGCGCTTCGCTAAGGTCTGCTGGCAGGCGAGTGTCAATGGCGCCATTGCTGTCCTGCACTTGGGCAAGCATTCGTGGAACCTCACGGCAGTAGGCACGGGGCCGCAGACAACGCTTATCGACCTGTGCAAGCCCGACGCCACGACCGGCGGGGACGGGTTGCAGCAGAGCCTCATAGAGAAGGAATTGCCGCTTGACCGTTCGGGCGCGGGCGGGGTTCGGCTCGCAGACGCGAGTTACGATTGGGAGATGGACGCCGGTTGGGGCGTGGGCCGCGTCAAGAGCGTTAAGATCGACTGCCCTACCCCTGACTGCACATACGATTTCGAGTCTGTCTACCTCTACCGCAAGACCGCGCTCGAAGGCGGGTTCGCCAAGTTCTATGTCGTGCCTCCATCCGGGCCGTGGAACGACTCCTGCGAAATGACTGACTTCGCTTGGCACGACAGCGGGGAGATATACGTGGACTCCGAGCGGGTTGACAAGGTGTCCGCCATTCGGAAGGGCTTCCTCGTGATTGATGGGGCAGTGGTGTGGGAGCTGATGGCGGGCTACGTTGTCGAGGTCAACGACGATCTGTATATCGACCCAAGCCACACCGCGAATCCGTACTACGACTACCACTACTGGAGGCTGAGTCGGTTCGCAGGCTTAGGGTTGGGCTATCCGCTTGATGACTACACTCTCACAGACGGCGACCCGGACGCCACGAAGTACGACGTGAACGGCGCGGTGACTATCACTCCTGGAACGTTCGGAACAGACCTCGTTGGCGAGCATTGTCTGATCGCGTTCCTGCGCGGCGGGGTCTACGAGCCGGTTGACGACGTGATAACGGTCGGGCTCAGCATCATGCCGCGCTACTTCAACATCGTGCCAGGATGCGGACTCCTGCCGACAGGTTCATACAAGCGGTTTCGGGGGCAGGTTTATGGAGTGGCGTGGAAAGAAGATGGTGGGGTGTTTGTTCCGGACGCTAGCGGGGTCGTCACTGAGGATCTACGCGGCGGGTCGGCTGGCGAGGACGGCGGCTTGCCGGTATATGCAGACGATCTCGGAGACTTCATCTTCGAGGCGGTGAATACGAAAGGGCAGGCGGCGATAACATCGCTCTACCCGAGTGGGCCGACATGTGTTGACCTACGAAGTCGGTTCTATACGCGAGTGGCGCGGCTCAACTCGAACTGCACCGAGGGCCTGCACCTGCGCTACTGCTCGACAACCGGCAAGATCGTGATAACGCCAAGCGGCAAGCCCGCATTGACGTGCTGTGATGAAGCGTAACAGCTTCCGGTCGGCAGACCGGGAGATCCCGACCGTGGAAGGTCTGTGGGGTTAGCCCGGCCCCTTGCCTTGCCCAGGGCCAGACCTTCCGCGGTTCCCTCTCACGCACAAGAAGGAGGAATCCACGCTTGCCGCGTCTTATTCTGCATTGGCGGGTTAAAGCCTGCCTGCTACGATCTGACTGCACAAGGAGTATTGGATGAACGACACAGTAGCACTTATACTCTCCATAGTAGGGGCGATCTCGCTCGTGGCGGGCGCGGTGTCCGGCGGCTGGCTGAAGTCGCTCAAGGAAACCAACAATCTCCTACGTGAGCAAAACGAGGCCCTGAGAGAACAGTACAGGGTGCAGACCGAACGCTATACGGCGGTCGTGCAGGCATCCGCCTTGCTGCAAGGCAAGATTGATGTGCTCGCGACCCTGCCGCTGAAAGGTATAGCGCAGTCGCTCAAAACCTTATCTGTCGCGCACAAAGACCTGGTAGAGAGTAATAACAAGATACTCGACATACTCGAATCCTCAGCCGTGACGCTGGCACTGGAAAACCGGCAAGTGGCGGCAGAGGTAGAGCACGTGCGAACGGAACTGGCAAACCATCCAGCAATATAGTAGAAAGGAGTTACCATGCCAGAGTTTATACTTGAGTTTATGAAGTTCATGCAGCATCCCGACTTCCTCGCATTGGGGACGGTCGCGGGGCTCGCGGCTTTTCTGAAGCTGATCGGTGTGCCGGCCATCAAGGCGGCTGCCACAAAGATCGGAAAGCCATTGACCGGCACGGCTACGGTTGTGGCCGCGTTTGTAGCATCACTTATCATCGCCGAGGCAGTCGGCTGGTACAGCCACGGACTGATGAGCGCCGCCATCGCCATGGAGATGGTCGGCGTGTCGGTCATGGCGACGTGGACCGCACTCGGTATGCAGTCTACTGCGACTGCGATCGTCAGAAGCAAGGAGTCATGAATTGAAAACCCTATCCAGTATCCTACTCATCGTCGTGTTGTGTTTGGCAGCACTCGGCCAGCCGGCGATCGCCCAGACGAACTTACTCGCCGACACCGGCTCGTTTACGGTCTGTTACGCTCACTCATTCAAGGGTAGTGCGGACGGGCTTATCGGCAAGCTCGGCGTTGACCTTTGGAGTAAACAGTTGTCCGGCGACCGGACGCTCGCCGCCGGCGTGGATCTCGTTGCGGTCCCGCAGGACGGCAAGGCGAAGTTCGGCATAGGCGGGAGCGTCACGATCGGGAATGGAATTATCGGGTTGGGGCTCGGAGTTGCATATCTCCCCGGCGACTGGGGCTGGTCGTGGACTGTCACCGCTGTTCAACTAAAGTTCTGAGGGTGCATAGATGAGATCGCCGACAACGGGCTTCAACATCATCGCGATAAACATGGCGCGGCTCCTGGCTCTGGTAAAGCAGACCGAGGGCCGCGTCGCCTACCTTTATGGGAGCAAGCCACACGCCGGAATTGACGCGGCGAAGATCAAGACTTCCGACTGCTCGGGATACCTCCGTTGGTTGCTGCCGCTTTCCGCAAGCGAACATGTCGACGTGCCAGACGGGTCTTGGACTCAAGGGGAGTGGTGCAAGAAGCAAGGCTTCAAGGCAACCTCCTACAAAGATACTGCGGCACTGACGGACTTCCGATTACGCATGGCGTTCATCCCGAAGAAGGGCAAGAAGCCTGGCCACGTGGTGTTGATTCTCAATGGGCGGACCATCGAGTGCTGTGGTGGCCGCGGTGTCTGCCGGCGACTCTGGCATACGCCTGTGCTGGCCAAGGGTATCACCGCCTGTTATGTTCTGACCGATCCAATGGATTAAGGCATGGTTATCATGACCAACCCTCCGACCGGCTGGACGATGTTTCCCAAATGCCAGGGCTGTCATTGGCGCGGCGGTCATTTCGGCTTGCTGTGCGAACTTTTCGGCATGCCGATTTGGATGGTCGATGAATGGTTGAATCCATCCACCCCTGCCAATCCTGGCAGTTCCGTTTAGCCGGAGGTATTCTGAGCCGTTTCTGGGGGCAGCGTCGCGGAATCGCGCCGTGCAACGGCACGAGAGCCGAAGAATGGGATCGCGCTATCCCTTTCCCGTAAGGCTCGGATTGTGGCCCATCCGATAGCAATAAAGCGAGCAGTCCGTTTCCTCGCATCGCCGCACCTCTGCATCATTGTTTCCGCAGCAGTCCATGCATTGTGCCCGGATAGTTTTGAGACTTGAGATGCCCGCCGGTTTCTTGTTGAGCCGAAACCGACAGGATGGGCATTCGGTCGCTCCGCATTCGCGGACCTCGACCGCCTGTTCGAGGCAACAGTAGAGGCAATGAATGCGCACTGCCTTCATTGGGCCAACGTGTTTAGTGACGGTTGTGGTGTTCATCAAACGACTCTCGCCTTTCTACCTCGGCGGATGCGCCGCAGCGCGAGGAATAGATTCGAGCAGTTCAAGGGAACCCATATCAGGTTCAGCCCCGCGACCCATGGCGATCCCCACCGGAAACATATATAACTGGCGCCAATGCCGACCATGGCCCCGAATCCCGACGCGATTGCCATGCCAATGTCCGTTGTAAGCCATTGCCAAAACTTCATTTCGTCCCCACTCTCGCCTTTCCTGTCCGTAGTAGTTCCGCAACGTCAGCGTTGCTCAGGTTATCCTTGACCAGATCACTGGCCTTGATCTTCCTCGGCGGCAACATGGGCAATGCGCCGCAGTTCCTCGGATACCACAACCCCATCTTGATCGCATGGGCCATCGCAACCGCCGCGGCGTCGTAAACATGATCGCTTGCCCCTGGGAGTTTGAGTCCGAGCGCAGCCTGCGCGAACTCGCGAGCGTCCTTCTTCTTCTTTGTGCCGAGCACCGAATGGGTGGACGCGGGATTGTAACCCGTCTCGGCGAAGAGTCGGCAAACGCCCTGGACCTCAACCGCCTTGTGTGAGGTCGGTCGGCCTGGCATCTGGACAATCTCGGATAGAACAATGATCGGCTCGGGGTCAGCGTCGATCGCTCGCTGAAGCCAAGCGACGGTACTCTGGACCATCCCCTTGCGCCCATCACCAAGGATAGGGATGGTCCCGTAGTCAATGACGGCGACGCGATCCTGCGCGAAGTCGAGCAGGCAGAAGCCAGTCGCCTCGCCTGGGTCCAGTCCCAGTATCCGTATTACCTCCGGCCCCTTGGCGCTATTCATCGCGGGCCTGCTTGATCGCCTCATCTACAGCCTGCTTCAATACGGCCCACCTCTCAGCCAATAAGCGTAGTGCAGCCCCCTTGTCCTTGCCGGGGTAGGCAGTCAGCAACCGCTCGCAGTTGTTTCGGATGCTGGCATACCAGAACTCCCTGCCGTGGTTCATATCATACTCAAGATCAATTCGCACTTCCGTATCTTTAGCCATCCCCGTCCACCTCCAGCGCGTGCTCGGCGAGAGCCCTTAAACAACGGTGCGTGCCCTCCTGCGTTATCGCCTCACCTTGTGCTAGATAAAGTGCGCGCCGGATGGCAAATGACGGCGTATGGGCATTGATTATCTGCACGGCAATGCTCAACGCTTCTTCCGCCACTGCTCTGGCCTCGGCGCGCTCCACAAGCTCACAGAGGGCGTAGTACCCGCCATGCAGTATCTCGGCCCTCAACTCCGCCACGCTCGCTGTCTTCAAGTTACTCATCGGTCGCTCCTTTCTATCGTGTCTGGATTTACACCCGCCTCCAAGTACGGCCTCAAATCGGCTTTGATGTATCGGTGCAAGCCGAGCTTATCGCAGAGCCGCGCAGCCTTATTCGCGAAGTCGTGCCAGTCGATTGCCTCCACCCGCGCTTTCCACTCCGGCGAAGGCCAGTCCGTTTGTGCGCCGTGGTTGAACTTGCCGATCTTGCAGTAGGAGAGATATTCGCTCGCCGACTCTATCAAGTGCAGAGTTTGCGAGGGATGTATCACGGGCTCGAAACTCGCGGCAGTAGTAATGCCGAGGCGATAAGCGTCATGCAGCCCCATCAGTCTGGCGTGTGTTGGCGCAGCGAAAGGCTCCCATGCCGCCAAGTCGTCACCATCACATAAAGTCAGTGTCGCCCAGTATTCATCGCCTTCCTTGAGCCTCCTGACGACATCGAGAGCAGACCCTTTAGTGAGTAACCGCACGGCGTTGCCGCTCGAATGGACGATGTCGATTGCGGGTTTAGTAATCTCATCAATGAGTCCACGATGGCAGGGTATAGGGTCGCACGCGAAGCACAGGAATAGCGGTTCGGGTAACGGGTGCGGTATGCCCTTGCGCTTCGTTAAGTCGTATTCCAGCCGCGCAAGCACATCCGGCGCGGGTACAACCTGCGCGTTGAATGCGGCGCGGGACCGCCGCATTATCGCAGGCCCGAAGCAATACTTACAGCCGTTGGTGCAGCCGTTGTAGAGGTTCGCGGCGTACCCGTGGTTGGCATATTCGCCTGCCCTACCAGATGGTGTGTAGATCAACTGCCTCACGGCGCCACCTCCCCAGTTACGCACGCTTTTCTGATCTCAAGGCACTTTCGTCCCGTAACTGCCTTTGCCCCCGCTCCCACCGCGATTGCTGCCACACGCCGCGCAGTCAGGTCATAGTGTCGATCTTGATACCATGCCCGCTTCAGCCCTATTAAATCAGCGAATGCATGTAACTCAGCCTCCGTATCCGCGACTAAATGGACGCCATCGGTATAGGTCATGGCTTCACCTTCCCATCCCCGCGCAGGCGGGCAATCAGGTCGGCCAGTACGGGACTCGTGCAGTCTCCGTTACCTCTTAGCGTATGCGGACAATGACTCAGCAACTCCGCCGCCGCGAGTGCATCGGCCCTTAGATTGGCGAGTTCGGCGTTCCGGCAGGCGGGGAAGTTGGTTTTGTGCGCCCTACCGTAAGCATCAACCATCGGCAACCCACACTTTGGGCAGTTCATTTCGCACCTCCACCCAGCTTCTCCCCGCCCGCCGCCGCGATCTTGGCGAGGTCAACGCCGCTATCCTTGAGCGTCTGCACGAAGGTCTTCTCGTTTGTCGAGTACTCAGCAATCGCCCCTACCATCTCCCGCAGCATCGGTTCGCTCTCAGCGAGGCGTCCTGCGCGGGTTACGAGTTCTCTCCGTGCGGCTTTGCCTTTAGGCGTTTGCCACTCGGCGCACTCCGCCAACTCCGCCGCGCTCATCTCGGCCAGCGGCATGGGAGCCGGTCCCTTCGCGCGGAACAGTGGCTTTCCCCTGCCGCAATCGGAGGTCGGCGGCTCGAAGCACCTTGTACCGTTGAGCGTGCAGTCATTGCAGTCAGGGTTAACGGCAGGCGCGGGCGTGTCGCGGGCAGTCCATTTGGGTTTACCCAGAGCGGCGTAACAGGAATTGCAAGGTTGGCGCTCCAAGGGCCTGTCGCGATGCTCGCAATCCTTGCAAAGCCGCTCCACCGGCTCGCTCGCCAGGGCGCGCTTGGCTATGTGACGCAGAGTGCGGCATATAGCGAGGGTGTCACCGCCATATATCGTCTCAGCCTCCGCCCTCGTGCAACTCATCGGAATCAGGTCATCGTTCGGTTTGTCCATCATTCACTCTCCTTTTCTCGTTTGAAATCCGACAACAATGCCGGCACCTTGCCGGACTCAATCATCTTGGTTATCTCGGGCAGCGCATAGTCTGCGACCGTGCGATTGTTCGCCATCACCAAATATGGCATAAACTCCGCATCGAATGGCGCACCGTTCTCCACGAGTTCGAGTTTTGCTTTGACTGCGAGCGCAAGGGCTCGCCAAATACGGCGGCACTCCTTCTGCCACTCCGCAGTTATCTGAGCGTCGGATGTCCGCTCGCGCCCTGTCTCCGTTAGCCCAAACCGCTTTTCGTCACGACCGGGCATCTTCATCAGGATGCGGACATTGCGACCCTTGTAGATAAACCCGACGCCGTTCCGGTCGGCATCCTCGATCAGCAAGAAGCCCGTTGCACCGTATCGCGTCACGACGGTTTGGCGGATCTCCATCATCGACTTCTCGATGGAAACATTCGTATCTTCGGCGTATCTGCCCATGAATAGCCCTCCCTGCATCGTTGCCGACCCCGACAGATCGGCAACATCCAAGGAACGCCGTCACTTCTTGGCGTAGATCTCGTACTCCGCGTCGATGACTTCGGCAGTGATCATGCCCTTGCCAAGCACCTTGACCCCGCCTCGATCTGGCGCAACCGCAGTGACGGTTGATGGCCCGGTTCTTGCGCCGACCGTTCGGAACTTCTCCTGCTTGACGATCGGGATCGCATGATCGCCAGCCTCACAGCGCTGGAACAGGAGATCGTAGAGACAAGCAAGCGATTTGCCATCCTCAAACGGGTCGGTTGTCGGCTCGGCCTCGGCCTCTACCGCTGGACTTTCTGCCGGCGCTTGCTCAGTGGCTTCTTCGACCGCCTCAGTGGCGGCTTCTTCGACTGGGGCTTCTTCGGCAACTGGCTCCTCCTGCGCGGGAGCGATCTCTGCGGTCAGCTCGGGCGTCACGATTGCTTCTTCTGCCGCCTCGGGTTCGGGCTCGACAACCGCCTCCTCTTCGGTATGGACCTGCCCGATATTGCCCGCGTCTTGAGCAGCGAGATCGGAGGGGGTCTGAACCGGCTCCTCGGGCACTTCGCCTTCAGTCGGGCCAGCCGCCAATGCATCTTCGATGTTCGGCTCCGGCTCGTCGGACATGATCGGAGTGAAGCCGTTCTGTTCTGCCATGCGATTCAACGCCGTCTGTGCGAGGTCGAATGTCTTGTCATCCTCATTGCTGAGGACCAGATATGTCGTTTCCTCGCCGTCCCGTTCGCGTCTGATCGACCAGCAGGTATCGGTCGGTGTCCGGTCAACGCTGAGCCGATGCGGCGGGTCCTGCGTATTCTGGTAGCAGATCGCAGGGAGGGTCTGCTCGGCTGCATCTTCCTCCAACGGCAAGCTCACCGATTCGAGCGCGATGTAGCCGTAGGCCGACAGTTCGTTCTTCTCCGCCCATGCGTCGAGTTCGGCCTGAGCGTCGAGCGGATACTCGTGTTCGCCAATCTCGTCGGTTTTGATCGGCTTAGCATCCGTGCCGTCCGGCTTGCAGGAGAAGCTCGTGAACACCACGCGGTTGCCCTCGGCATTGTCGTCTTGTGCGATCCGCGATACGATCGGATCGCCCTTGCCCCAAACCGTGCCGTAACCCTCCGGCGCGACCGGCTTGTAGCCGCGCTCGACCTCGCACCACTGCTTGAGCGCCTCGCGAGCCAACTGCTCGGTAGGGTGCATGTCGTTCGGGAAGTCGAGGTCGGCGACTTTCGACTTCGGCCCGCCTGCGATGATATCGAGGGTGAACTCGCCCTCTTCCTCAACAACGGTTATGCGATCTCCGTCGGCGTTGAGGTAGTCGCCGATCGGTTTGATCTCGATAGGCGGGAGCGTAATCGAGTCCGGGTCGGCATCCTCTGCGGTTGCCGCTCTTGCGTCACGATCGGCAATCTCCCTGCCCTTAGAGGCGAGCAGTCGGCCGTATTCCAGCGACTTGACCGTGATGCTTACCGCCTTGCCGAGCAGTTCGCGGATAGCGTCGCTCGGTTCGTCAGTAACGCAACTCAGCGGAGTCTCGAAGAGAAACTGCTGGACTGCGACGTCGCCTTTCATTCCCATCGGCGACTTGAGAAAATGCCCGTTGATTGTGAAGCTCTGCCTCGACGGGTCTACCGGCGATTCCGGCATTCCTGGAAGTTCTGGTTGTCTGTCATTGCTCATGGTTTCTATTGCCCTTTCTGTTTGCGAGATTCTACTATATGGTTGATGGTTCGACTCTGACATGAACCCCAAACGTGTCGGGGTGGTTGACGACGAGATTCCCGACTGCGGATTGGACAGACGGCCCCTCTCCGGTTCTGCCGTCAGCCATGCAAGCTAGATACTTTTTGAACGATTGCACGACGACGATCGCTTTTGGCTTGTCGGTCGCGCCTCCTGAATGTCCAACATTCCGTTTCCCTCCCTCTTTCATCATGCCGCCAACGGGTGGAGTCGGCGGTCGCTCGCCCTCGTTGGCAAGCACCTCGAAGTCTGAGCACCCACCCGCCATGTGTATTCCCGGCGAACACTCGATCTCTATGTCGTTCCGCCACACATTCCCGTCCGCCAGCGATACGTCTATCCTCGATACGGTTCCGACCGACCCTGTTCGCTTATGACGGACGCGCTGCTTGAGTACAAACGGCGAGCTTTTCGGCAACCCCAGTGGCTCGACATCCGGCATCCCGAACAGCGTCCACTTCAGCCGCGTATACCAGGGCGCACTCCGAACTTGCAGCCGCTCGCGCAACAGGAAGTTGACCGACCGCATGGTTTGATCCGCCCGCCCATCAATCGCTTCTAGATCGAGCGGCTCGGCAAGCGCAACCGTATTCTCCACCAGCTTCAGGCGCGAGTCGATGTCCACGAAGTTCTCCTTGCGGAGTCCTTGGCTCCGAACCAAGCTTGACAACCGCTTCCGATAACGACCAACCTTGCGCTCGAGTCTGTCCATCTTCGCCGCGCGTTGGATCTCGCCTGCCTCGACGGAGGCAAGGATCTCGGACACCGACCCAACAGAGGCAGAAATTGTTTCCTCTGCCGCCTTGACTCGGACACCGAACCCGGCGACGGTTCGCTTTAGGTGTTCAAAGAACAACTGATACGTCTCGCACTTCTTCAGCCTACGCTCAATCTCGGCAAACTCTTTGTCCTTAGAAGCCGCCATCATTGCCCCTCACTTTCCGCGCACAATGCGTCGTAGAACTGCGTCAATTCATCCATCGTGAAGTCGGTCAAGTTCGCATGACGCTCGGTGAACGCCTGAATCTTGACCGCCTGGCCCGGGACCGGGATCTGCATCTCGGTCATCTTCTCGTTGATCGTCTGCCGAAGGACTTCTTCCTCGGTCGGCTCGGCTGTTGGCGCGTTTGTTGGCTCGGCGGACTTGAGCGCAGCCGCCCTTGCACCGTAGATCGCCCTCACTTTCACCATGTCCGCATCGTTGAATTGAGTCTTCGCGGCATTGGTCAGCGAGTTGAGTGCGGCGATAGTCTCGCACTGCTCTGCCTGCTTTGCGAAGTCTTCGACGGTTGGCGCCGGAGGCGCGGCGGCGGCAACCGGCACGGGTTCGGCTTTCTTCGCGCCGCCCTTTGCCCATTCGGCGATTCGCTTGCCGCATTCCCTGCCAAGTAGTTGGCCGTGCGGGAACAGTTCTTCATGCTGCTTTTCGAGCTTTATCTTGGTCGGCATACCCGGATTGACTGCATGCAGCATGAACGATACTGTCATCTCGTACATCATGCCCTTGCCGCAGACGGGTTCCCATTCAGGGGTCGGCCTCGCGACCAACTTGCCATCTTTGCTCATGAAGCTCTTTTCCTGCGCTCGCAGGCAGAATATCAGCGGTATGGTTGAAGAGCAGGCCAATAGGGTTTCAAGCATCCTTTGTCGATCTCGCGAAGGTTTGACCCACGATAACGGAGTCAGCTTCTCAGCCAATTCCCACTCGTTCTTGTTCGGATTCTTTGCCTTTGCTCGTTTGACCATCTCTTCGAGCGCAGTGCCCTGCGTGTCAAGATACCCGCCGGCCCCGTTATGCTCATGGCTGAACGAGTCGAGCACAATCGCACGATACCCCTTGTTGTAACCATACTGGACTGCATCTTCGTATCGCGCAGAACTGTAGGGAGCGACAAACTCCATGTGGTCGAAGTTGAAGAAGTCGGCATAATGTAGGGCGCGTTTATTCTCGGTGTCGATCACGAGAAACTTCTCGCCCGGGCCGACGATGCCCGTTGCCATTTCCATCGCCGACCATGTTTTTCCGCTCGCTGTTCCGCCGGCGAGTCCGATGAACAGCCCAACATTCGCCCTGATTGCTGGTTGGATTATCCAATCACTCATACAAGTGCCTCTTCGGCGTCCATCAACTCCCGGTCCTGAAGCTTCTTCAGTTCCCAAGAGGGCAAATCAATGCCACATATCTCCTTGGGGTAGCCCGGCCACTCGCCCGATGCCAAGCACCGACGCCAGAGCTTGACCCCGGTTTCGACCTCCTGCCATCCGAGTGCTGCAAAGGCCGGTCTCAACTCCACGAACGAGCAGAGGAACGGATCGCTCGTTTCCTGGAACATGAAAACGAACCGCGGCTCCCGCTCGGCATACGTGCGAACCCCCCATTTGTAGAGGCAGTCCTGGATGTGATAGCCCATGTTCAGGATGTGCCGGTCGAGGTCGGTCGGATTCGCCGACAGCCCAGTTGTCTTGTAGTCCAGGATGAACGTTTCGTCATGCGGCATCCAGTCCGGTCGGATCTTCAACCAGACGTCATCCTCCTGCCAGATAAACGACCGCTCGGACTTACCCTCCGCCAACAGATCGTTGATGCCCAGTTCCGACTCGCGCAGTTGTTGATTCGCCGCTTCGACCATACGCGATACGCGGTCCCACTCCTTCTGCTTCAGCGGGATCTTGCCGGCCATCCGCGCGTTGTCGCGAGCCAGCTTCGCCGCGGTAGACTGGTAGCTATCGAACGGGATGATCTCCACGTTATCTTCGCCTTCGAGCAGTAGCGCATGTGCCGCCCTGCCGATGTCGAACTTCGACTCATCGGCCTCGCCCTCGGTGAACGAGGGATTCAGCGCCGGATGGTTGAGGAATGCGTGCAATGGACTCTTGTTGAGCAGGTCCTTCAACACGCCAGTTGATAGGCACGGCGCCGGGTAACTATCGCCGTGGTAGATGTCTTCGGATAGTCCGTCGTAGATTCCGGGTTCGATCATTGAGGGCCTCCTGACCTTTCGGGCAATCCATCTCCAGCATATTCGCATCGCGGAGGGCATTGCTCCAGAGGACACTCCACGCACGGGTCCTGCCCCTCGATAGGAGTCAGCGTCAATGCGTCAACATCCACGCAACCTGCCTTGCCCGTGATGCTTGCGACCAGCGTGCCGCACATTATGTACGGCTCACTGTCCACCGTGTGTCCGGTCGATGTTACCGGGCCTCCAATGAGGCTGTGATAATCAACCTTGTCGCCAATCTTGGGCTTCTTCATTCCGCCACCTCGCCCTTTGCCCGATCTTCGACTGTTGGCGCATACTCGAAGTACCACTGCTTGAGGGCGGCATCCTTGGTATCGCCGAACGCGGCTTGCCCGTCCTGAATATTCTCGCCAAGCAAGGCACACCACTTGTCGCCATCCTGGAATACCTTCGGGCCTTCGCGCCCGTCTCGAATGACAACACTAACGTCCTGTCCGTCGGCCACGCGCTCGATGAACACTTGCGCCTCGTAATTCTCAGCCATCTCGGCCATTGCCGCCATGCTCGTTTCGTCAAGCAGCGACCCATCGCGAATCAGGATGATCCGCAGTTCGGGGTTCGCGCTCAAGCCCATCGCGACTGCGATCTGAAGCTGCTCTGCACTGGACGCCTGATCGAACGGGATGCCGTTGACCAGGATGCCGTCCGATCCGAACGTCATTCCCTTGACCGGGAAATCGGCCGCGGCGATCAGTCCGGCCTTTGTCGCGACGATCTCTTCGAGGCTTGCCGTGCCGGTCTTGTATGTATCCGACATCTTCGCGTATTCGTCGGCCAAGTGCTTGCGTTGCACAGCAGCGCGGACCCGGCGATTGACAGTTTCGGCATTCGCGATCTGCTCGGTCAGTGGCGCGGTGTCGGTATCGACAAGACCTTCCGCCGCTTCCTTTGCGGCGTCAATATCTCGTTGGATGCGATCGCGTTCGGCGATAGCTTCCCTGAGTTGGGATTCTAGTCGAGTTACCGACACTTGCGCCACAGCGAATCGCGCACCTCCGTCTGTCACGCGACTGCGGACTGCGACATGTTCCGCGTTCTGAACCCTGATCGACTCTAACTGGCCGACCAGATCGGACACTACAACCTCGGCTGTCGGCGCATCCGCGTCTAACGCGATCGCGTCCAACTGAGCCTTGATCGCCTTGCCGTCACGCCCGATGTCGCGCCGTTGCTGTTCGATCCGCTCGTATTCGGCGTCGAGTTCGGTGAAGTCGAGTTTGAGAATCCGCATCAGCGTTATGATCTGCTCTTGCGGCTTCATCCGAATGAACGCGAGCGGGTCGAAGCTCAGATCGCCAACCCACTTGTCGAGCAACGCCTGCGGCGTCGAGCTCTTGAACCCATCCTTGTTCTTGACCTCGATGTAGCTGTCCGTCTGCGTGAATCGCCGAGTGACCGTATATTCCTCGGTCTCGACGATGACAAACCCGCTTTCGGCTCCCTCATGGATCGGCTTCTTGCAGACGTGACCCTTGCCCCCGAGTGCCATTTCGATGGCGTCGAGCGTCGATGACTTCCCGGCGCCGTTCGGCCCGCCGATCACGATCATATTGCCGTCCGGCGTGATCGTGACGGCTTCGAGCCTCTTGATGTTCTCGGCCTCTAATCTGATGATATGCATGTTTCAGAATCCCCTTTCTGTTTTACGTTCTCGGTCGGCGGTCTTTGGCTTCATTGTCAGCGACCGCGCCTAACTGTTCGATGACCTGCCGGATCTTCGCGATCTGTGTCGCCCGATCAGGGCAGTAGTTTTCCAGTTCGTCGAGGATGGCACCGATCTCGGTGTACGGCTCGGCAATCTCCATGTCGTCGGGCACCACGATCTTGTGAAAGACCGAGCACCCAGCGCATACGCCGTAACTCTCGCCGCTCGTAAGGGTCATTGCAATGACCGCGGGTAGCTTGTGACAGACAGAGCAGATCATAAACCCATCTCCTTTCAGATTGAAGTGAGCGGCGTATGGGATTTGAACCCATGCTCATGCGCTGGACACCCGGCTACCTGGGGCCGTTTGGGTAGTGTCCGCGTGAGTGATTATCCCAGGCTCAGCAGCACTCTGCCAACGCCGCTCACATTTGTCCCCGGAGGCTTCGACCGATACAAACTCCGCCCCGTCGATCGTTGCTTCCGGGAAGATGAACCCGCGAGAACTGCATGGCGATGGGAGGTCTAGTCGCAACGCCAACCTCGCGGGAAACTTGGAAACTGTCCGGCGTCGGCTTGAAGGCCGGTAGTGAACGGGCGATCGCTGTGCCGTCGCCGGAAAATGATTGCATGGGGCGGGTGGTATTCCGTCCCAGTGTCCATTTATCTGTGTCTACTTCTAGTTGAGGGTTTCCTCGCTTTCTCCGCATTCGCGGTCGATATAGCCCGGCGATGCCGGGAAAGTGAATCACTTGATGATCTTGAAGAGTTGCCGTAAAGGAACTCGGTGCTTCGACCGAACCCATGTATGGATTATCTTGATTCTCAGCCGAATGCCCGCCCAGTTCCATGCATACAGAGCGGGCGGGGGACCGACGCCTACAAAAACAACCTCGATGTCTTGCTCTGCCCATGTGTTCGGCTTGCTCATGATGCCTCCTTGTTCAGCGCGGCGATCAGCCAGTCTGCGATATTGACCGAGTTGTCGCATAGCGCAAGGGGATCGAGCATCGCACTCATCGCGGATCCCGAAAGTATCCCCTGCATCGCCATCGCCGCGAAATACTCGCGCTTGGTCAAGCCGCCTGACACTGCCATCCTGCCGTTTATATCCATGACCTGCTGGAATGCGAACTCGTCATGGTGCGTCGTCATGGCAGCCTCGCCGCCTGCGGCATCGACAGCCTCATCGCCAGCCCCGCCACTATCACGATCGCGCAGATCAGTAGTTGGATCGCCGTCCCATCATGCGGCTCGGCGACAAAGTATCTGCAAACCCATCGGTCGATCATCATCAGCCTCCTCGTCCACAGGAACCACCGTTCCCGCATATCTGCCAAAGTAGTCCGGGTTGACCCCGCCGTCGCACATCTTCTTCTTTTCCTCTTTGGTGAACGGTTTCTCTGTCACGTTCACAAGCCGTCCGAGTCTAAGTTTCGTCTGTTTCTTTTTGGTCATCATCTACCTCCTTCTTCATCTTCTGCTCGTCGCAGAGTTTCCGCACAGGCTCCGATAACCCTGAGTCCGGCCTTCATTGCGGCGGCTCGCCCAGCCCGCCGGACGGCATATCCATCGGCGGATTCGCCTTTTCCAATGCGGCCAGCCCAGTAATGAACAGGAGGAACATCTCTTGCTCGTTCTCTTTTGTTTTTGCGTTCGCGAAAACTAAGTGACTCATTTCCTTGAAGAATATGGGGTATCGCGCCATTAGACCTTCGGCGTGCTCCGCAATCTTATCGGGATTCAGTGCATCTACGATGGCCCCATCCTCCACGTCTCTCATTCGGGCGGCGCCATCCGCTCCAGCAAAGCCTCGCAGGCGTCCCTCACGACATCCGCAACCGACACAGACCCGCGCTTCGCCGTTGTCTTCAGCCGCTTCCACAGATCGTTGTGCATATTGATGTTGTGCGGTTTCATGTTTTTATCTTTGTTCGATGCCATTGCAGATGAACCTCCGTGCGTATGTGCATATATCTAACTCCCGTATCTTACCACAAGCCCATGCTTGCCTGTCAATACCCTAGAGCGGGGTATTTCTCCCCACTACTTCAAAAGCACATCGAGCGGCACGTCAACGTCCTTGTCCTGGGCCGCGCAGAACCGCTCGATGCAATCCAGTAAGGCAGCCTTCTGGAACTCCGTGAACCGCATAGACGCCCTACGTAAAGCGTCTTCGCCGCCGTTGCGGTAGATCGTCACGAGCTTCTTTCGCTCGATGTTGTCTTTCAGGAGCCGGCGCAACTGCGCTCGACCCTCTGCGAGCAAGGCGAAATGCCGCGCGCCTAACGTTCGGATGCCGTCGGAGAGATCATCGCCCCGGGCGCGGAACTTCTTGACCAGATCTGTGTCGAGTTCCACTTGATACGGTCGCGTTTCGACGACGCTGCCTTTCGGCCTGCCGACCCCGCGCCTTGGTGTTTGCGTTGTCATGAATCCTCCTTGCCGGTTGCTAACATTCTGATCGCCCTATCGTGGAAAGGCGAGTAATGTCCGATTGTGATATCCTGCCCGGTGTCTACGGTCACGTATTTCGGATACATCCTTGTCCCGCAGTCGAGAACTGCAATCCGCGAGGCATATTCTGGACATGCCTCATACCGTTCGCAGAGATCACAATACTGCCTGAAGCCTAATTCTGGTTGCTCGATGCAGTTGCCCATGATACCACCATCGTAATGCGTGCAGGTTCCACAACGCCTGACGTAATGCTTTGTCCAATCCAGTGCAGACCGCTTTCCATTCATCGGCAGGTTGTTGGTGTCTCTCATGAATCCTCCCTGCTGCTCTTTACGGCCTTGGCAAGAGCATCGCCGAACCTGCTGGCCGCACTCGCCGCCCGTCGCATTCCTGCCTGGAACTTGGCGGAATACACTGCGAAGTTGATGTGCAGCCTGTCCGTGCGCTTCGCTCCCCGCTTCTTCCTTCGCCTACTTGTCGATGCCATCCAATTGCTTGTCATGTTATCTGCCGTCCTTTCGTCACTATTATCCAGACCCACGTGCCGTCGGCTTCCTTGGCTACGCCCTTGGCGTGCTTCGACTTCGGAAACACGCGCCACATAACGTCGTTCGGGTCGCAAGAATGATGCACCGGCACATGCAGATAGCCGTTATCCATCCGCACAGACTCAGAATCGAAGTCCAGATCGCTCCATCGCGGGCAGGATGTGCGACTGTTTTTCTCTGTGATCGGCACTCGCTCTATCTTGCTCATCATACTCTCGCCTCCTCCGCTGTCTCCGCGAGGGCGGGCGTTCTCTTCCGCCAATGCTGACAACTATCGTTGCCGTGAACCACTATGGGATAGTTCGACGGCGTATGTGGCTCCAAGCACCTCCAACGATATGGCACACCCTGATAGGGTTTGGGTGCTCGGTAGTAACAATTCCTACAGCACTTCGCCGCCTCCAGCTTCTCCTGCGCGTCTGCTTTCATCTTCATTCGGATACCTCGATCCCCGCCGCATTGTAAGCCGATTCGAGGGCGTCGTCGAGCGTTGCGCCTGCCTGCATAAAGCTATCAAATCCAACAAGGACGCGTACCCACCAACCGCCGATCTCTCCTGGGCTGAGTTCTTTGCGGTGTCGCTCCTCCACCATCCGCCTCAGTCGCGCGTCTGCCGCCGCCTGCTTGAGTTCGGCGAGGAAAGCGGGATCGCAGATCGCGGCCAGTGCCCTATCGCTCAAGCCAACATTATGGGTTCGTGGTTCTTCCAACGCTTCAATCACGTGCTCTATCGCAAGTGTTTTCATCTTCAAGTGCTGCCCTCCTTCGGGAAATACGTACGCTATCTGCCCATCAAACAGCTCTCCCTCTGGCGCGAGGGCAATCGGATCAGTGTCGATCTCCCAGTTGTCGCGATTTGGAGCCACGCCGCCGTCGTAGCTAACGTAATAAGCGTCTCCGTTGGTGAACGCTTCGCTGCGCTTGGCCTTGTACCAGTTGCCCCGAAAGTAGAGTCGTGTCATTTGCCAGTTGAACATATTCATATCCTCACGTATCCGCTCGCTGAATCCTCAAGAAACTCGTCTATTATTCGGTCTTGAATGCCACGGACGAGTATTTCTCCAACCCTGCCAGCCAACAATATCCGACCCTTCAGCGTCTCGTTGATCGGCACTGTTGGTCTGTGCCTTGATGGTTCGTACCACCTCCGCACCACCCTCCATTCCTGATTGTAACCGTCCGCCTCGCGTGAGAGACGGAATTGTTGGCGCCTGTGTTCCCACGCACGCGATCGAGGTCCATCGAAAGTAAAGCTCCAGTGCAGAAATAGATGCGTGCCGGATTTGCAGTTCTCGACGCCGCGCTCTGCACTGGCATGTCTAGTGCCGTCCCAAGCATCTCGCCCGCAATCGGCGCACACGAACCATACCTCGCCGCCTATGATGGTCGGAATCAGGCGATGGCACAGGGAGTGATGGTTTGGGAATATTCTGTCTGCCTTTCGCTGGAGAGCCTTGAATGCCCGTTGTGTTTGTCGCTCTTTCATTGACTATATCCTCACATATCCCGAAGCACTATCCTCAACGTCGTCGCGGGCCTGATCGTAGCCCTGAGTTGTTCGCGGATCGCTATGGCCGACCGCGCGTTGAACCTTGTATATGTCGCACTCCTTGAGAGCCTCAGTGATAAAGAACCCGCGAAATGAGTGCGGGTGGAAACCTGCGAGCCCCGCCGCCGCCAATCGCTTGTCGATGATCGCGTAGATACTCGACGGATGCAGAGCCCGACCGTTCGCCTTGCCGTGGACCACGCCCTGAATCAGCGCCGCACCGGGTCGGATTCGACCCCGAGCAATCCACTGCCTAACCGCATCAAGCAAGTTAGGATTCGGGTCCAGCGCATTCCGGCGAGTCTTGCTGCCCTTGCCCACAATGGTCAAGACCGTCTTTCCCTGCGTCTGCTGCAAGGAGTCCAACGTCACGTCCACGATCTCCTCCCTTCGCATACCTAACCCGCCGGCCAGGTAGATAACGGCCCGGTCCCTAACGTCGATCAGCGTTTCGTTGCCGATGGAGCCCATCAATGCGACAACCTGATCTACTGTCGGCACGTTCGTCCGCGTCGATATGCCGCTCGCCTTGAAGCCCTTGATGCCGACGAACGGGTTATCGGGCCGGATGCCATACCGAACTGCTTCGACCAGCATCCCGCGAACTGCGGCGAGCTTTCGGTTGATCGACGCTGGCCGCAGGTCGGTCGCTTTCAAGGAGCCTAACCAGCGGTGACAGTCCTCCCGTGTCACCAGGGAAACATCCTCTGCCCCAAACCATAGCCAGAATGCCGCTATGTCGCTGCTGTAGGCTGTTCTGGTGTGTTTGCTTAGGCTCTGGAGCCAACTGTCGATAAAGCCGTTGTGTCGCGGCGTCAAGATCCGAATTGCCGATTGCTGCATCATTCCATCCTTTCCCGGGCAGTATCCGAAACTGCCCGTCCCTAACGGTCTTGCCGTTTTCTAACCTGTAAAGCCCTAACTCTCGGGCGATCTTCTGGCTGAGATCGAACTGCCAACAGTCCGCCCGATGCAAAGGCAGTCGGCCTCGATCCCCGATGATACCCCTGCTCGTTGTCCAGCCGCCGCGCGTGTTGCGGTATCTCAGTTCCACGCGGCTGCCTAACCGCCCTTCGCGGCAAGCAACCAGCCTGCCCGAGTGCGAGAAGATCGCGCCGGAGGCAGTGGTACGGCCTTGAAACTTGGCATTGTAGACGGTGTAGGCGCACTGCATCCACGCGGAAACGAGAATGAGCGCGTAGATCATGCCGCCCACCCCGGCGGAGTCACGAACCGCCATATCTGAGCTTCAACGAAGCCGGTCGGCACTCGCTTGCCGGTATCCTCGAACAGTCCAGTCGCAAGCACTTTCGCCACCCACCCGGCATTCTCGGACCACGTTTTGACGAACACTTCGCCGCGCCCAAGCAAATGCTCTTTGTCCGGCAAGTTTACCGTCAGTACGCCGAATATCTCGCCGTCGGTTAGGTCCAGTCTAACTGCGGTTGGGCCGTCGGGTCCGCCGTAGTGGCAGGCAAGAATCTCCGCCTCGCCATAGTTGGTTTCGATTGAACCGATCTTCATGCTCATGATCAACTCCACTCGCCAACGCTGTAGAACTTCCCGTCGGCGTCCTGCCCCATGTCCGCACGCTCTTCCTCGGTCGCTTCTTCGCCGTTGTCGTAGTCGCGGACCTCGACGGTGACGCCACTGGGTATGTCCCTAACGTCCTGAACATTCCCGCCGCTAACCTCGACGATGATCGGGCCGGGAGCGGTTGTCGCGTCTTCGTAGTCTTCCAGCACGGACTCAAGCCACAGTGCAGATTTGTGCTCTGGCCGCCCGGTCTGGTAGTCATCCAGCATTCGCCGCGCCGCGTCAACCAGGTTCGGCGTGACGATGGGCGTGACGGCAGCCGGTTCGTCCTGTGCCGACTCATAATCCTGCACTGCGTTTATCAACCCGCCCATCGCCTCGGAACAACCGCCGTCTGTCCAGTGGCAAACGACCTCATGCGCCGATGCCAGAAGATCGGTAGCGTCTGGCTGATTCGGCGTAACGCTCCCCGGCCTAACGCCGCTGAGTTGATCGCTCAGTTCCACGTTGGGGGAGAATGTATATGCCGCGTCGAAAGACACGTCCTTGCCGTCCATGTCGTCTGCAATCGCTCGCAGAACCGTTGCTGTATCCTTCGTTGATTCGATCTCTAACCTCCAACCGCGTTTCATGATTATACCTCTACTTCCTGCGCCCATCTGAGCGCGAACCTAACCTGCCTGCGAATCAGGCGCATCATCTGCGAACGTGTTGTGCAGCAGCCTAACAGCCGCCGCCGATAACGTTTAAGATCCTTCGTCACTTCGGAACCTCGGTTTCCGCGCCGATACCGAGCGGCGGGTTGGCGCATTCGAGCAATTCGAGCGCCAGACTTACACCCGCAAGTATCCTCTCGTCGTCGCCAATCGCTACACTTACTGCACACATGAGCACTGGGTATCTAGCTATCCGCGCACAGCACGTTGCACACATTTGCTCCAAGTCGCCGACGCGTGCCCGCTCCTCGGCAGCCAACACTTGTTTTACCGTAACGTCCCTCATGCCGCCACCTGCTCTACCAACCAATCGAGCGACACTGCGCCGGAGAAGTATTCGATCCCGCATTCCAGGTAGGCGCGGAACTCGATTGTCGCGGTGTCGCCCTCCCACCAGAGCAGGATGTGACCGCCCGCGACTTCGAGTTTGCCCCATGAATAGTTGCCGTCCTCCGTCGAATCCTCGGCGATCATCGGCCCGTCAAGCTCCTCTATCGAAGCAGAAGCCAGCCACTCGCCCTCGTGCCAGTCGAACTGCATACAACCGGACTTCAGTACGCGGGTCTTGTCATCAAAGATCGGGCGGATATTCGCCGCCTGCGCGATCAGTTCGTCAATCGGCACCAGACCTAACTCAACTGCGAAACGGTTGACCTCGCTCGTTTGCGTTTGGTCGGTGTCGTGCGCCTCCAAAACCAAGTACTTCATGATCTAACACCTAACCCTTTCCAGCCGTGCCAACTCCGGCACTGCCCCGCGCTCAACTGCCGCGCTCACTTCTATCCAGGTCATGCCGCGATATTTGCGGCCGTCGATCTCGATGATCGGCGTCAGTTCTTTGTAGCCGAAGGCGACTGCCTCCACTTTTGCGCCTAACGCTCTGTCTCGAACTGCGAACGGCTTGTTGACTAACGCTTGGCGCCGGGATTCCGGCAAAGTGCCGTGCTTCACGAGGTTGTGGTGTGCTGTCAGCATGATGCACCCCTGTCTGTTTTAACGCGCCGCCCGTTCTTGATGTAGTACGGGAAGTGCAAATCCATAAGCTCTGCTGTTCTCGCATCGCATCGCCGGAGATAATCCAAAACCTCCGCGTCAGTGTGCTTGTCGTCTGGGTGATGGTTGCGCCATCTGCCAACGCACCCGATCTCAGAATCAGTCATCAGAACCACCCCATGAACTTTCGTATGAGCCACCGACCGCCGAACGTCACAATCACAGCCGCTACCATCAGCAGCCACAGGTCAGTACCAAATGAGCGGTCGGCCTCAGCGCTTCCGAACGTGTAGAGTATTCCGAGTGTCATATCCCTAACCTTTCCCGCAGCGTATCGACCGCCGCGTTTACGAACACAACGCCGGTGCAGAATGCCAACATGCCTAACCCGATGCCCAACCCTAAGAGCATGGTTGCCACCCCTCCCTGTCGTTCATGCATATCGCGAACTCGTGCGCTTTCACATTCGTCTGGAAGAAAAGCGCCTTGTGCATATTGTCAGCAGGCGGTTGCCTAACCATTGCGCCGTGACCGTCCATGACTGCCCAGGGTCTAGCCCCCGATCTGTTTGTCCATGTGACCTGGTAAGGTCCCTCGGTCAACTCGACCCTCTTGCCCCTAACTGTGATTGTCAAGGCATACCTCATTCCCGCCGAGGTATATCCGAACCGGCAAGCCCATGCGACTGCGGTACAGGAATGGGCTGATTCGGAAACCGCTCATAGTGCCCGGTTCGTCCGCGAAGTAGGCGATTCCGCACCCGCCGCGAGGTCCGCAGAAGTGTTCCACGATCCGCACCTCCAGCAAGCCCTTGTCTAACGCTTCCCCAAGAGTCATAACCTCGCCGCTGCCCAACCTAACTCTATCCGTGCTCTTCGTCATGTCAAGACTCCTTCCCGCGAAGGTCGGAGAACGCCCACTCCGCCCACTGCTCATACATCATAGTCCAAGCCGTTGTGCCGCGTGCCGGCATGATCTGATTGCTACCCGCCCACCAGCACTCGGCATGATCCGCAAGTGTCCATCCGCGCATGTCAGCCCTCCGTCCTTGTCCGAACTATCCGAATGTCCACGCCCCGCTCGTGAAGCGCCGCACAGTTGACGATCCGCTCCAAGCCGTCTTGCAGATCATCGAGTAGCGTTCTGCCGCCCCGGCAGTCCATCGGATTCTCCAATTGCCATACCAGGTCGCGCAGTGCGCCCACCGGGTCGTTTCCCTCTTCCGCCATTTCGATCTTATAACCGTGCGTGATCATGATTCTAACCTCGGAAGCACAGGGGCATACGCCAGTCCCCATATCTCTTTGCTTGTGGGATATTGGCAAGCTCGCGCACTTCGCTGGTCAGATACCTGATGCCCGTACTCGAATGCCGCCCACGCACAATCGCCGATTGTCAGATTCCCCTCCTGGCATATCCCGAAGAAGCCTGTCCAGGATAGGAACGCGTACATCCGCACTTTACGAACGGCTGAAGCATGACGCGCTTCCTCAAAAGTCTCTCCCCAAGTCCATCCCTTGTGAACTATCGGCGGCACCCTGCCCTCCGCGTCTGAGTAAGTCAGACCGCCCTTCGTTTCGTCGTGATCGAATACTCGAATCGTGCCCATGATGACCTCCTTAGCTATGCCTTTCGGCTGTCACGCGCTCAGAATCTCGCTACAGCGCGTTGTTTGCTTAACATAATCATGGCTCGCCCGAAATAAGCCTCCGGGCAAGCCCCTAACGTCTAACCTCAGTACCCGATCTGCATCGGCATGACCACTACCAGCATGTCCGGGTCCTGCCGCGAAGTCACCGTGAACTGGTTCACCGCGCCCGAGCCCGATAGTGTCACCAATTCGCTATTCTTGAACACTGCCACTGCATCGGCCAGATAGTTGCAGGACATGGCGAACTGAAAGCCGATGGGGAACCCGGTGATTCTACAGCCGTCTATCATTGCCGACACTTCTCCGCATGAGCTCGAAGAAGCAGAGAGCTTCAGCAGATCGTTTTCCTCAACCGTGAAGAGCGCCCTGCCGCTATTCTCCCGAGCGACCGGCCAGACTTTCTTGAGCGCTTCTGCCATATCGCCGGGGATTACTTCTATCGCGCCGGTCAGCGCCGCTTCGTCGGGGATAACCCGCTCATAATTCGGGAACATGCCCTCGATCAGCCGCGACCTAACAACCGAATCGCCGACCTTGAAAATCACTTGCGTGTCTGAGCAGCCGATCTCGACTTCAGCGTCTGGCTTGCAGCCTAACATCCGCATGAGTTTGTCGCAGGTAGTGCCGGGGATGACGATGCCAGACCTTCCGCCCGGAACGGCTTCGACTTCCGGCGTAACCTGCGGCCATGTGTGCAGGTCGGTCAAGTCCATGCCGTGCTCGTAAACGAACAGCCGGTTCGTGTCGGTCGAAACGATGTTCTTGCCGTCGATCAAGATGCCGGTCAATATGGCCCGCCGGTATTCGTCATCCGACACGGCAGGCATGAGGCGCTTGAGTATTCCGGCAAGGCCGGGGAACTTCACCCAGGTTTTGACTTCGACCTCCGCTAACTGTGGGAACTCAGCGGCCATGATGCCTTTCAAAACTTGTTCGGACCCGCCGATGGTCAGCCTAACGTCGTCACCTTCATTGCGAATCGACACACAGCCACTCGCGCCCTTCAGCGCATCAGCCAGCAGCCGCGCCGGAACAGTGCAGGGCTCGAAGTTCTCTGTCAGCGCGTGGATTGTCACGCTCGCGCCGAGCTCCAAGTCAGTGGCGGTCAGCTTGATTCCGCCGCAGACCGGCTCGATAAGGACATGCCCAAGTATCGGCAAAGAGTTACGGGAACTCACCGCCGCGCCAACTTGGTGGACAGCATCGCGGAATGTTTTTGCGTCCACGCTCGCGCCTAACTCCGGCACGTCTAACGCGACTGCCTCAGCCTCGCGCTGCCGATACATCCCCGCAGTCGCGCGCTGGATAACCTCCAAACTGTAGCCGATGGTTGTCAATTCGGCGAATAGCTCGGCGTACTCGGCCGACTTCGCCGGTTTGCTTGCGCGGATGCACAACTGATAATCAGCCGCACAATGCTGTCCTATGTGTTGGTAGGATAGACAATGCGCGGGATTGCCAACAGTAGCGGCGATCTCGGGAAACAGTGCGTACACATCCCCATTCCAATCCTTGCGGAACATAACCTTAGTGCGCTTCATGATTCGTTACCTCCCTAACCTATCCTGTAGCACTACAATGAGCGCCACGACAACGAGAAGTGATAACCGAAAACACATGTCGCTAGCCATGTCAAAGCCCCGCAATCGCACCGATGAAGTCTGGCACTTCGTAACCGTCAAAAGTCTGGACCCGAAGGCCAATAAAGCCTTCGGATATTGCCCATGCCTTCGCCGCCGCCAAACTCGCTAGGCTTGTGTTTTCTTTCATGATCAAAGACTCATGCCCTTCCGGGTCTTCGGGCTTGTGCGCCCACAGAACGTACTCGATCATGCCGATACCCGCCGATCTAACCGGCTCAACTGCCGGCTCAACTGCCGGACTGCAGCGCTATCGCCTTGCCGGCGCGCCGTCTTGATCCTTCTCCGCAATTCCAAACCGTTCATGATTCTATCCTTCTTCCCGAGACCTCTTGTTGAGACCTCACGGAACCTGCCCGAAGGCAGGAACCGTCAAGCCTCTACACTTGCGCAAGTCTAACCATGCTGTGCTGTAGGCCAACCCGGTAGGCCAACCCGTCAACCATATATCCCACCACCACGTACTTCTCACGCAAAGCCACCACTTCACCAACCATCCCCGGACAAAACGCCGGACCATCCTTCGCCAGGTCCTCCATAAATGGGTACATCCCCATTGTCGTCGTAACCCGGAACCCCATGTCGATCTTAGCACGCCCCATGATAATCCCTCCAGCATATGAATCGAGAAGAAGTCGAGAAGGCCGCGCGCCTAACCACTAAGCGCCTAACTACCAGACCACGACCATCTTCCCATGCACGAGGATATAGCACGTGCCATTGTTGGAATAGCACATGCAATAAACCCGATGCCAACGGTTTTCGTACTTCAGCATGGTGCTGGTGGCCAACTTGCCGCCGTAACCCGACGCAGTCTGCATCAAGCCATGTATATGGCAGTACAACGGCACTTCCTTTGTTTCGTATAGGTCCTTGTCAATTCGCTCCATGATTCCACTTCCTTCTCAAGTACTGCCTAAGCACTTGCCCATGCCGGTATTTGGCAGTCTACCGGCGAAGGCAAAAGCTCAAGCCTTCCGTAGTGGATAATACTCAAGCTGCGCAAGCGTAGTCCGCAGCTCCTTTATCGTCGCAAACGTGTACGAGTGATGAGGATGCACCGTCTGAGTATCACGGTCAAACGCTACCAGCGACCGTATCCCATAACCGTCCGTGATCCGCTTCTTCAATCTCTCGTTTGTCGGTCCCCCTACATAATGACTCATGGCTATATCCCCCCTCTTTCCTGCTCGGATGAGCCCGTGACTTCGCCGACTACGGAATCATCCGATACCCGGTAGATGGTATAAGGACAGGACGAGTAGTCGTCAAACCAGTCTAACCCCAGGCAGTACGCCTTGGCGCCGTCTGGCATGGGACTGTCAAGATTCCCGGCCCCAGGGACACATGGGGAACAGTACTGCGCGAACGTGTAGTATGGAGAACGAATCACCATGATGTCAGAGTCAAGACAGTCTACCAGGGTATATTCCCCGTCCTCCAGGTGGAACCCGGTTACCTCATCCCCATAGCAAGAATCTGACATGTGCCATGTCTTGCAAGACTGGCAATAGAAGTCAAACCGTGTAGACTTTGACGCCACTAGCGCATCACTCCCGCAGTCTGGGCAACCCAAAGGATAATCGTAATCCATGTCATTTAGCGCATCGCCTGATACACTGTGCTGCGAGATGACCCCATACCTGATACCAGTCTTAGAGTCAACGTTTGCCAGTCCCATTCCGTAGTCTATACTCTGCTCCATGATCCTACTCCTTGCCGGATTTGCCGGCGATCTCTAATCTCACTATCGGCAGTATACCATGCCGTCATTATAGCGTGTCAATACCTTTTCCGTAAATAGTATGGGGTATTATTCCCCATTGCAAACGCATACGCATACATACCCCCATTGCGCCCAATCCTAAGCACGAATTCGCCGTTAACCCGCATCTCAGACAAAAGAGGTATACAGAGTCATATACGCATACATACGCCCATAATCAACACACAGGCGCATTGTAGGCCATATTGCACATGTGCATATGTGCACAACCGTCCCATTGTTCACTACCTGTGGACAACAATACACATCCCATTGTTCACTAGCCGTGAACGCGCCACCCGTCTGTTCGCCAACAGTTGACAACAACACGTTCACAAGCAGTGAACACCACACCAGCGCTGTTGTTCAGAGATAGTGAACAAGACCCGATCACCCTGTCGTTCACCAGTAGTGGACAGAGCATGCCCCAGTGTTCACTGACAGTTGACGACAACCGGGCCTGATCGCTATATAGCCAGAGAGCTATACGCCCCCCCACTCTATAGGCGACCGACTATATACCCATACACGCAATGCAATGCGCCCAACAGACCGATGTAACAACCAGACAACAGTAGTGTAACAGTCTTGTAACAACAGACAAAGGACAAGGGGAATGCGAAAGAGTGGGGGATAGAACCGTAATGCAAATGCCAGGTAAAGCGTATTAGATTCGACGCCACCCTTCCTCTGCCCTGCCAGACGTAGTTACACCCGGTTTGCCACATGCGTGCGTACCAGCAGGCTCTGTTGTTCACTAGTTGTGTGATACGCTATAATCCCTGTTATCACCGATCATAAACACGGATCGAGAGTGATCAACCCCGGGCCCGTGCCCATCTACCAGCCTGGGGCACATCCCATGCCCGTTCACGAGTTGACGTGGGCTACCCTTCCTGGTGGGCATCTTTATTCTGGGTTATTTCCGGGTTGGCGTCTCGCTTGGATATTATTGTGGTTGGTGATTTGGTGTGTGGTGTGGGTATTGTGGGGTTTACCGGTCTGGTTGCGGGTTGTCTTGCACGTGTGGTTGGTTGCGGGGTGGATCAGTGTTTCCGGGGTTATCCTGCACATTTTATGTCTAATATCGCGCTTTTGATGACGGAGTTACTGAGTTACCATAGTTACTCATTTTGCAGTAAAGTAACTACATGAGAGAACACTAGTACAAAAGTCATGCAAATCCTGTTCGCCGGTAACTTTTGAGAGTAAAACAGAGTTACCGAGTTACCGTAATTTCTTTCTGTGCCATTCGGCACTTTCTTGGATTTCTAAAAAGCTGGTGTTTCGGCTGGATTGGTGTGCTTTCGGGGCGGTGCCTCGGTCACAGGTTGTTCACCTATGGCCAGGGGTTGCCTTGGTCTTCTGCGTCGATCGGCAGCATCGTGTCTTGGGGTGTATCTGCGTCAATTAGCCTGATGCCAGTCCAGATGGCGACGTGTCCTGTGCCTCTGCCGCCGACGGCTCCGGGTATGCGATCGATTTCCTTGAAGAACGCGCGATTGCTTTCGTATCCGGGCTCTCCGCTGGTAGCGATGTATTGTTGGTAAGCCTCCCAGAGTGCTTTTTTGGTGACTCGGCTGGACGGTGATCGGTCGATGATGCAGGTGTCGGCGATGAATCCCGCGAGCGCGTCTTGTTCGGACCGGTATTTATTGACGGCATCGAGCATTTGCTGGGGCTCGGGCAGTCCGTTTGCTCTCCAGTCGAGGCAGCCGGCGATCGCCCAGTTGAGTATGCCGGAGAGTTCTCCTTTGAGCTTGTCTGCGAGGTGCGCGTCTCTTTGGTCGGGCGGGATGCAGACGTTGAACGGGATCATTTTGATTCGGCGCCAGATGCCTTCTTCCTTGCCTTTGATTTTGGGCTTGACGTTGCCGTAGAGCCAGAGCTTGAATCCGGCCTTGAAGTTGAACGGGTCTCCGTAGAGGTGTCGGGCGGTCATCGTGTCGCCGCCGGTCATATCCTTGACGAGCCCCTCGTCGAGTTGCTGGCCATCGGATATTTCGGAGACGGTGACGAGTCTTGCGGATTTTAGGGCTGCGACTTCGTGACCGGTGTTCCCGCCATATCGCTTGATCATGAGCGAGTCCGAGCCGGTTTTGGTGAAGTATTCCCCGACGAGCAGGGAGATCGTTTCGATGAAAGTTGTTTTGCCGTTCTTTCCTTCGCCATAGAGGAAGAAGAGGCATTGCTCGGAGACATCGCCGGTCAGCGAGTAGCCAACAGCGGCTTGTAGGTAGGCGCGCATGTCATCTTCGGGCTGGGTTCGGGCGAGAAATGCGTCCCAAATCGGCCAGGGTGCTTCGGCGTCGTATCGGACAGGGACCTGCTTGGTGATGAGATTCTCGCGGATCGGCTTGAGCAGTTCGCCCTTTTGGAGATCGACAACTCCGTTTAGGCAGCAGAGTAGGTTGGGATCGGAGTCGAGCGCCTCGGAGGTGATGGCGACTGTGCATTGGGCCATGTGCACCATGGCTGCTACGGCGCGTTCGGATTCGGACGCTAGAGCCCATTTTGCGACTGCCTTACGCATGTCCTCGGGCGCGGCCGATGCCTCGGCATAGATCTTGCGGACAACCTCGCGAGCGTAGCGGTTGATTCGGAGGTCGGAGTCGGTCGCCCACCGGACCCCGTCCCAGATTATCCAGCGTTTCCAATCGACGACGTAGCGGATCTCTGTTCCGTAGGAGTCTATGAGCCGCTCGGAGTTGCCCATGTCGGATAACGCGCGGCGCACGTCGGGGTCGGATGGGGCCGCGTCTGGGATGGGAGCATCGTCGCCTTCTGGGGTATTGGAGACCGCGGCGGGGTCGCGTTGCCGTTGCTCGCCGTAGCCGAGTTTCGCGAGCGCTCGGGCAGCTGCGGTGTAGTCGCCGTCGTGCTCGAGCATCGTGTAGATTCCGAACGCCGAGTAGTTGCCGCCCATCTCGAACGGGTAGGCGCTGGAGGTGAAGACCTTGAACATGCCGGTGCCGAGGTGGTTGTATGTGGCAGACAATCCCTCGGTCTTGCCCGGTCGCCTCCAGCATTCTTCGTCTCCGCGGCTCGATACCATCTTCCAGCCGGCGGTTTCAAGCAGTTCGCGCCACGGACCGCGCGCAATGTAGTCCGCGCCGGGTTTGCCGGTTGCGGTTGCGGCTTTCGCCGCGGCAGGCGGCTTGATCTCGGGTGCGACCTCATTGAATGATCTGCCCAATTCTAGCAGGCATTCGCGCTGGTATGCCGTGATGGTGGGTATCGCCAGCAGATCGCCGAAGACAACCTCGTAAGGGACGCCGGTCTCGTGGACAGACAACGGGGAACCGGGCGCGACCGTGTAGCCCGCCTCGCCTCGCGTTTCGATGGCGCCCTTGATATTCGGCTTGCCGGCTTCGTTGACCCCATCGGCGACGAGCGCGAGCTTCTGCGATGTCTGGACCGGCTCGTCGCATCGGTAGTAGAGATGGTAGCACGACGGATCGCGTGGGGTGCGGACCCCGACCAGGTCGTCCACGAGTTCGCTGCACTGGCAGGCGATGCAAAGCGCGAGCCATTCGTCGTATATCCCGGGCTGATCGAAGTCAATGCGCTCCAGGTTGCCGGATACAGACCCGCCAACTATGGCGATGGCCGCTTGTCCCGAGTCAAACCATTTGTGCAGTTCGTCGTCGGTCGCTAAACGCTCTGCGAACGGTTTCCACGTGGGCCTGTTCTTGTCACTGCGCGGCAAACTCTCGTTCTGGAGCGGCAAAACCGAAGATTTCGGTTGCTTCGTGCCGTCGAGCGCGATCGGGATAACCGAGAGCCCGGCATCGATGTAGGCTTTTGCTGCAGCATAGACCTCATTCATCGGGCACCCCCAGTAACGCAATAGTGTCCACCCCAAGCAAGCGAGCCTGATTGCGAGACCAGGAGTACAAGCAGTGGAGTGGGCACTATACCGTCGCCGTTGGTGATGGGAATGGTGGCGTATTGATCGAAGATTGCTTCCTGCATCGGTGAACTCCTAGTCTCGCACGGCTATCCTACTATATGCCAATTCGCTTGTCAATAGCCGAGTTGGCAGTTTCGTCGAACCCGGCGTTGGCTCGGCCTTTGCGCCCGGTGATGGGCGCGGCTTTCGGTCGCTTTGTCCGCGGAGTGCTGGTCGGCTGTGTTTCGGGCCGGCCAGACGCCCTGCGGATCTCGGCGATAAGGGATGCCGAGTTCGCTGCGGAGGTCCGCTGTTTGAACTTCGGCTTGCGCGCGTAGGGATTAAATGGCTTGTTCATTGTGTTCACTTCCTAAAAAGCGAGTCGTTGCCGGCGGTGAACGCTTTGCGATCGATGTCGGCGCAGTCGATGCAGAGACCAGCGAACCGCCCGCGGATCCATGCGCGTTCGCGGTTTCCACATCGCTTGCAGGTCGTGCTGGGTCCCGCTCGCTTTGCGATCCGGGCAGTTGTCTTGTCATTGCACTCCCGGCATTTCGCGTAAGTTCGGAACTGGCCCTTGGGCGCGTCGATCGCCTTGCCGCATTCCTGGCATTTATGGACGATGGAGTCCTGCGCGGGCGCCGGTCGGTTGTTGTCGATGCCGAGATCGGCGTAGAAGTCCTCCTGGGTCTGCCAGTGGATGAGCCTGTCGCCGTCGAGCCATTCGGGTCGAGTGCTTTCGATCATATCATCTCCAGTGTAGGTTGCGCGAGTAGTTTCTTCATTCGCTCAACGATCTGATCTGCATACTCGCGTGAGATTTCGATTCCCACCGCATTCCTGCCGCAACGTATCGCGGCCTCCAAAGTCGTGCCACTACCCGCCATCGGGTCTAGGATGACGTCACCCTCATTGCTCCACGAGCGAATGTGATCGCGAGCTAACCAGTAGGGCATTGTGGCAGGATGCTCTATGGACTGACAGGGATTCTCCTGCCCGGCTGTTTTGCCCCGCCACACGTTTAACCGCTTACCAAACTCGGCAGTGAGCGCGCGAGCGCGCTCACTCTGGCTCCCGTCCGGCTGCCGTTTTGTGCATTTACCGAAGCTACCCGGCAGGCCGGCCCGGATATTGCGCTTGTCCACTATCGGGTTGAACGTCGTGGGTTTGCCTTTTGCCAGCACAAACACGTACTCAAAAGCCTGTTGGTAGCGATCGGTTGATGGTATGGAAAATCCCGCCTTCTCATATATCATCGTATCGTGAACGCGGAAGCCGCATGCGTCCTTGAAGTAGATTGCCTGCCGAAAGCTCGTGAGCGTTTCGGAGCCATCGACAACCGAGTCGCCGACATTCCACACAACCAAGCCGCCCTCGCACGTTACGCGGAATAGTTCCCGCGCCGTCGCCTCGAAGTCCCACTCGAACCCTTGATACGTACGAAGTTGGTCGTAAGGGGGACTCGTCACCGTGAGCGCGATTGACCCCGGCTCGAACGTCGGCAGTACATCCTCGCACTTTCCACAATACAGAACAACCCGCCCATCTTGGCTCGCCCACCAGGGTTCGATCATGCTCGCCCCCGATTCCGCTTTCGCTTCAACTGGATTCGCAGCCGAGTGTTCTCTGCTTCGAGCCGGTCAACGATCCGACCGTAGCACGCTTTGCCGAACGGTTGTTCGCAGTAGCCATCGGGCGCCGGAGGATAAGGCTCCTGCCCGGATAATTGCGCCATCGTTACCTCTGTTCGCGGCGGAATGGGCAATCCGCAACCGCGGCATCGCATATAGTGGCAGCGATAGCAGAACAACCAACCATCTTGGATGAGTAGCACTTCGCCGTCATTGGGGCAGAAGTGTTCGCCCTGCCGAAACAGGGAAGCCTGCGCCGACTTCTTCATGCGCGATTCCGCTTTCGCGACTGCTTGGCGACCGCATTGCGCTTCTTTGCCTTGTGCGGCTGGCGTAGCTTCTTGGACTTGTGATCGGTGTATTTCTGGAGCGATAGTTTCATTGGGTCATATCCTCGACAAGTTGTATACGCTCGCCGATCCAGCGCAGGCATGGAACTGCAATCCCGTTGCCCAAAGCCCTGTAGCGATTCGAGTCACAGGCAGGCTTGCCGCGACAAGGGATGAGTGTGTATCCGGGCGAGTGTCCTTGCAATTTTTCGCACTCTTCGGGAGTAAGCCTACGCACCGCCATTGCCTGAGCGATATGCGGAAAAGTATCCCCTGTCTTCTCCGCACCCAAAGTGGGCGCGGTGTTCTCGTTTGGCTCACTGCCGCACTGCCGCCGTAAGTTGCCGGGTTCAAAACAGATTGCGTGTTGTTCTGTCGCGCTCAACGTGCAGCAATTCCCATCTTCCTGAATCTCCCCGCGTTGCGGCCCGGCTTCGGGCTTTCGGCCAATCGCCGCACCTTTGATGCAAGCTACCATATTCTCCGTCTCCGCGTCCTGCCGCATACCCTCGCGGGAGGCCAGACAACGCGCGACTACGTTTGGGCAACGGTGACCGCCGCCTCCGTCGGAGGTAGCCAGTGTGGGCGCAATACCGTCGGCGTCATGGAGCCTGAATCGCTGATTGTCCCAAGCGGTATTGACCAGTATATCTAGCTCGTTTCCTTGTCCGGCTGGTCGGGCGGAACCTGCGCCACTTGCTGCAAGGCTTCCCGCAACGCCGGAGGCAGTTCTTTCCCCCGCTTCTCTGCTCGGCGGAGGATTCCCCGACAAACTGTGGGACTGAGATAAAACCGCGTAGGCACGACGCCAATCTCCAAAATATCCGACAAGGAAGACGCGACGGCGGCGCTGTGGTACTCCAGCGAATTGTGCGTCCAGCACCCTCCAGGCGAGACCATACCCGCATTCCTGAAGTCCGGCAAGGAAGCATCCGAAATCGGTTCCTTCGTCAGCTTCGTAGACTTCTTCATGGCTCCATTCTTGTCCCGGCTGTAAGTCGTCAGGCGGTGGAACCTCATCCGGCGCTTCGTGGCTAACGGAGGACAAAACTCCAAACACGTTCTCCCACACCAACCACTTGGGCCGCAGTCTCTTAGCAAGCTCAATATATCCGAGGGCCAGCCCAGAACGCTCTCCAGCCATTCCTGCTCGCTTTCCTGCGACCGAGAAATCTTGACAGGGAGTTCCTCCAACAAGAACGTCGATTGGCCCGGTGAACTTTTCAACATCGGTCATATCTCCTAGATTTGGCACTTCGGGATAGTGGTGTTTCAGCAACGCACAACAGAACGGGTCGATTTCGGAAAACCAGGCGGCAGTCCAGCCAAGATCGGCCCACGCAACATGCTCCGCAGATATTCCTGTACAAACGGAGCCATAGATCATCAGCCCGTCTCCCCATCGACCAGTCCCTCGATGCGAACCTCGCACCGGGGCTTGTCTGAGAGTCGCTTCGATACGATCAGCGTCACGATCCTGGAGTCGTTTGTGTAAAGTACGCCTTGCATACTATCTAAACAGAGCTTTGCGTAATTATCAACGTCCGGCGCCGTTGCGGCCAATGTGCGATTCTTCTTCCACGACTTCGGCTTCTGCACGTAGACATCGAGGGTTACAAACATCGGCCCGTCGATCAATACTTCGGGCGCGTGTTCAGCCGCGCACATCTTGAAAAAGCTCTTGGCATCCTTAACTTTGCCTGTGTCATACATCCGTACGCCCTTAGCTGTCCTGACCGCGCGGGGTCGAGCCTGCGCGACGGGATCGCCCAGGACAGTGAACTCGATGATCTGGCTCATTGCGCGCTCGTTTCTGCGCACTTAGTCTCCGGCGTCCCGTAGCATGGACAGCCGCCCTTGCGTTTCCATTGGCGGACGACGTTGATAAACGTGGAGCAGCCATCGCGCTCGGTCGGCGTCCCCCACCGCGGACAAGTCTTGCATCGCTGTTTCGCGCAGTCGCGTGTCATTGGCGTTTTCCTTTCAACCAACTAAGTGGCCGGCGCCGGACACCGCCGACGATGCCGTTGTCGAGGTCGGCCTCGACCTGCTCGACCGTTCGGGTCTCTTTCGGTGCGCGGCTCGGCGCTTTGAGTGTTTGCTCCCGGACGAGCTTGCCCGCCACTGTGCCGGATAGCGTAGATGTTGGATTTGCGGCTTGTCGAAGCATAAAAAGCCCTCCTGCTCTGCTGTATAACCGAAAGGATACTTGCTTGCTACGCGGAAGTCAACTACCGCATGCGGGGTATTTCTCCCCATTGCGAAGTCTTGCGTAACGTCCGAGCTTCTGCTATTCTATTTCGCGGAGGGTAAACATTATGCTCGGCTGGTTTGTCGCCTTGATTCTCGCAACGTGGATCTTTTTGTGGGCCTTGTGCCAGGTCGGCCGGTCGGTGCCAACCGAGGATCACTTGCCCCTCGCTTTCATTTCGGGCCCATATCGCGCCGCCACTCGCCGAGGCGTCTACGCGAACATCCGCAAGGCCGCCGAAATAGCCGTCGCGGTTGCAGAGAAGGGGTACTGCGTTTTTACGCCGCACACGAACAGCCACCTACCCGGACTGCTTGGCAATCTCCCTGATGAATACTGGCTTTGCATGGACATCGAGGTACTCTCCCGGTGCGACCTACTGGTGTTGGTCCCCGGTTGGCACGCATCTGCCGGCACAATCGACGAAGTGGCGTTCGCCCGAGATCACGGCATCCCGGTCTACGAACTTGCCGATCTGCCGGAGGCTGACTGATGGACCCGGCGACTTGGGCGATCGTCAACATCGACGCCGCGGAATCCAAGCGACTGAAGGATCTGCCGTATTTGGAGTTCCTCCTGACATCTTATTGGCGCGCGGTCTCGCGTTTGGTCAAGGAGCGCGACAAGAATCGCTGCCAGAGGGCGCATTGCCGGTCGCTCGGCAGGGTCGAGGTTCACCACCTACGCTACAAACATCATGGCCGTGAGCATCGGCACCTAAGCGACCTCATAACGCTCTGCGAGCGTTGCCACCGAAAGCTCCATGAGGATGCGCTGACAACCCGCCCTCGTCGTTTCAAGCAACGCGAGAAGCTCGCCAATCGCGACGATCGGCGAAGGAAGCCCAACAATAAGCGGTCGATGAATCATGGGGAATAATACCCCACCGAAAGGTATTGACATTGTAGCGACCAGGAGGTATATTGTAGAGGTGGAACGCAAATGCTACAAATATAGAATATATCCGAGCAAGGCGCAGGCACAATCTCTCGACAGTACTATTCATACTTGTCGGCAGGTCTATAATTGGCTGCTCTCGGATAGAGAGCAAGATTACGAGCATACTGGCAAAACCCCTGGCTACTACACTCAGTGCAGACGACTCACGGTATTTCGCGACACGTGGGCCGAGCTTCAGTCAGTCAATTCGCACGTCCTCTACAACGTCGCGATGCGGGTCGATCTCGCTTTCAAAGCGTTCTTTCGCAGAGTGAAAGCCGGGGACAAACCCGGTTATCCGCGATACAAGGGTCGCGATTGGTACGACTCGTTTACATTTCCCGACTCTGGATTTGCTGTTACCGAAGGGGCTCTTAAACTCTCAAAGATCGGTACGCTGAAGATCAAACTCCATCGCGCGATACCGAAAAGAATCAAGGCTTGCACAATCCGGCGGCAGAACAACAAGTGGTTTGTCTGCTTCGCCTGCGAAGTCGAACATGAGCCGCTCCCGACTACCGGGCAGTCTGTCGGCATAGACGTTGGGCTTGAGAAGTTCGCCGCCCTGTCCGATGGCTCCTTTGTAGAGAATCCCAGATTTTTTCGCAAAGAGCAGCAGGCTCTTGCTAAGGCACAACGCAAGTTGTCCAAGCAATCGAAAGGTTCCGCAGAACAAACGAAAGCCCGAAAGGTTGTCGCCCGTGTCCACGAGCGCATCAAGAATCGTCGGCATAACTTTGTTCATCAACTTTCCCGAAAGCTCGTCAACGAGAACGATGTGCTGGCAGTTGAGAAGCTCAACACCACGAACATGCTCTCGAATCACTGCTTGGCGAAATCAATCTCCGATGCAAGCTGGACTATGTTCCGCACCGTATTGACCAACAAGGCTGAAAGCGCCGGTCGGACAATCGTTGCCGTGAATCCGGCTTACACATCGCAAGATTGCTCAGGGTGCGGCTATCGGACGAAGAAACCGCTCAAAGAGCGGTGGCATCACTGCCCGATGTGCGGACTGTCTCTGGATAGAGACACCAACGCCGCAATCAACATTTTGGCTCTGGGACTACAGAGCCTAGATCGGCTAGCCGATCTTAGAAGCCCCCGGCTTTAGCCGAGGGGAGTAGTCACCTCCCCAACAGTTGAGTCAAAGGCCGATTCGGGCGCGCTGTTTTGTGAGGTATGATGCTTCGTGATCTGATAGACAATCTGGAACCGTATTGGCAGTCCGACGACGGGCGCATTGTCCTGTACTGTGGAAAGTGCGAGGCAGTCATGCGCGAGTTGACTGCCGACTTCTTTCGCTCGATTGTAACCGACCCGCCATACGAAATATCTTTCATGGGCGCCAAATGGGATGGCACCGGGATCGCTTATTCGGTTCCGATGTGGGCCGAAGTGCTGCGCGTTCTCCGACCCGGTGGGCATGTTCTCAGCTTCGGCGGAACGCGAACCTATCACCGAATGGCTTGTGCGATAGAGGATGCGGGGTTTGAGATCAGAGATATGTGCCAGTGGAACTACGCCACAGGATTCCCGAAAGCTCTCGACGCGGCAAAGGCGATAGACGCTCAACTCAAGACTCCCGGCGAAATCGTCACCGAACACGACGGCACTTTCGGCATCAATAAACGGCGATTGGAATTGGGGCATCGACCAAATGATGTGAAACCCGGAGTTTCGCGAAAGCCGGGGTCGGCAGAAGCGGAGCAATGGCAAGGATGGAAAACCGCACTCAAGCCCGCCAACGAGCCAATCTGCCTCGCTCGCAAGCCGTTGTCCGAGAAGAACATCGCGCAGAACCTACTGAAGTGGGGAACGGGATGCTTGAACATTGATGGGTGCCGGATAGAGACCGAGGAACGCTTATCTTTCGGAAGTAGAGAGATCGGCGATGGCATCAAATACGGCAAGTGCAAACCGACGACGGATGGAATACAAAACGCTCTCGGTCGCTACCCATCGAACGTGATAATCGACGAACAGGTTGCCGCTCAACTCGACGACGCAAATCCAGCAACCACGTCGGCTGGCGGCAAGTCCGGTCATGACGGAGCCTATGGCGGCGGCTATCGCGAAGATCACTATGGCGACGAAAAGCCTGGTTTCGGCGACAAAGGTGGGCCGTCACGATACTATTTCTGTGCCAAAGCGAGCAAAGCCGAACGTAACGCCGGACTCGAACATCTGGCAGCACGTAGCAAGGTGTTCAATGGACAATCAGCCGAGCCGTCGAAGGATATGAAAGATGTGGAGACCAGGTTCACGACACAGCCGAGCCCGAACGATCATCCGACCGTGAAGCCGATCAAGCTGATGCGCTATCTCTGCCGAATGGTTACTCCGCCCGATGGGGTTCTGCTTGACCCATTCTGCGGAAGTGGCAGCACGTTGGTTGCGGCTGTTCATGAAGGATTCTGCGCGGTAGGAATCGACGCCGACGAACACTCACTGGAGATCGCGAAAGGTCGCATCGAACACGCGATCAAAGAGCGATCGAAAGAAAAGCAACTGAATCTCGAATAATTTGGCTGGCAACCCCAGCCAGGAAAGGGGCAATCAAATGGACAAAATGCAGTTCACAGTTCTCGTTTGTGTGCTGGCTTGCATGGCCGGCGCGGCGGGTTATATCATCGCCGCAAGGTTAGATCGGAGGGGTCGCGCTCGCGATGTCTATGACGCGCAACTCGAATGCGCCGCCGCCAAACTCGGTCTTTTGGATAAATGGGCGGCGATCGTCGAGGAGACCCAGTGTCCGAGCGACTCGCCGGCCAGCCGGACGGTTCTCGGCCCGGAGGCTTGGCGGGTCGGCAGTCTGGCTTATTCGGAGTACCTCGTTATCCCTCGGCCCGCAATCGCGCGGATGCCGAGGCTCTGGCAGGCTCGCTTCATGAATCTCTTGCAGAAGTTGATCGCGGAACGGCGGATGGGGCGTTACCGCTTCGTGGTCGCACTGAAAGACCCCGACACGAACCACTTCGTCAAGGACCCGTTGGCTCGCCCGTCGGATGGGCGGTCGCACAAGAAGAAGGTCTGATGGAGAATTGCCGAGGTCGGTCTCGGCACATGGGGTTTAGTCTCGATCGGACGCGCGAATTCACGGGAGAATCACTGAGACAGACCCCAGGTGCGAAGATCGGCAAGGAGGCTGATATGTTCACAATCGAGATCGCGGCGATGGGCGGGAAGGCGAAGAAGGCGCGGCAGGATGATTAGACCCTATTTCGAGTCAGGCGATGGGCGGGTGACGCTGTACCACGGAAAGTGCGAGGATGTCTTGCCGACGCTCAAGCCGGGTAGCATGGATTGCATCATAACCGACCCACCTTACCCTGACTACCATGTTGAACTATACGGCAAGGCTGATATACGCTGGCTCGAAGCATATCCGTGTAGGCAACTGATATTCTGGAGCGCAAAGGTGGACTTCCCGCTCGACTATTCGGCTATCCATATCTGGGATAAGAAGTCCGGCGCTGGGTCTCAATACGAGCGGATATTCGAGCGCAATGGCCACCACAACTACAACGTATACCGATACTATCTCATAAACTCAACGGTCGCGGCGAGTTTTTGCGCGTGACGTGTTTACGGAACATCCGTCGCAGAAGCCGATAGCATTGATGCGGAAGCTCGTTCGCGGATTCTCCGTGGACAATGGTGTCGTGCTTGACTCCTACATGGGCAGTGGCACAACGGGTGTAGCTTGCGTACAGACCGGGCGTGGATTCATTGGCATAGAACGCGATGAGCATTGGGCGGAGATCGCGGCGAAGCGGATTCAGGACGTGCTCGCCCAGCACGTGCTCGCGCTCGACCCCGCGTGACCGGCGCGGCGACAATATAGGAGGTATCGAAATGAGTTACTGCAAATGTGAGAAGTGCGGCAAGGTCGTGGAGGACACCGAACTTGGCTCCAAGATGGAGCAAGTTTCCAGCGACCCGCCGATGTATGAGCCGCGAGCGTGTTGTCCTGAGTGCGGACACGAGGACTTCGACGACGTGCTGTGGTGTTCGGTATGCGGAACCTACTATTACGAGGATGAGGGACACGAATGCAATACGTAAGCTTCAGCGGGGGATGCGACTCGACCGCGCTGGCGATCTATCTCAAGGACAAAGGCGAGGAGTTCGAGCTTGTCTTCGCCGATACGGGCGCGGAACTGCCGGAGACCTACTGGATTATACCGAGGGTGGTGAGGGCGTTGGGCGTGAAGCTCAACGTAGTTAGCGGGCCGACGTTCTTCCAGCAGGTAGCCGCGTTCGGCTACCTGCTGCCGTCAATGCAAGTCCGGTGGTGTACGCGCGAACTCAAACTCAAGCCGCTTGAGGCGTTCCCTGATCTACTCCTTGGTATCTGCGCTGATGAAGCCCACAGGATGCCCAACAAGCCGAGGCCGCTTGTTGATGCGGGAATCACCAAAGCCGAGGCGCGAAAGCTCGTAGAGGCCGCCGACCTCCTAAACCCGTGTTACAAGTGGCGTAGCTCTTGCTCGTGCTTTTGCTGCCCGTTCCAGCGGGTGCGGGATTGGCGCGGGCTGTGGACAAACCACCCCGATCTCTACCGGGCGGCGGAACAGTGGGAGGAAGAATCTTGCGCGAATAGTCCTAGCAAGCATACGTGGATGCGCGGCTACGGCCTCCGCGATCTACGCGAGGCCGACCAGGTGGATATGTTCCCCGAATGCAAAGAACGCGCCTGCGTGATATGCGAGGCGTGACCGGCGCGGCGTGACAGACATGGGGCCGAGTTGCCAAGCAGATTGACAGGCGATATAATGCTTATGTGATTCCGAACGCGGCATCGATCCGCAAATGATTTGAAGAAGCAACCAACAACAAGATTCAGGGTCGCTACCAGTGGTGGGGCGGCCCTGAATCGCGTTTGACAAAGAGGGATTCTTGCCGCATAATGGGAATTACAGGGCGAGGGGGCACTCATTATGGCAAAGATCGTGGGCATGGATCTCACCGGAACCAAGAGTCTCCAGATTGGCGACTTAGTGACCGTCCAGGTTGGCAGAGGCATCGGCAAGCGGGCAGAGATCAAGGAATACCTCGACGGCAAGATATACGCCGAGCCACTCAACGGCGACGACATGATCGAAACCAAGGCGCGGTTTGTCCTGTTCGTCGAGCGTCCCGCGCAGGTGATGACACAATAATGCCACTTGGAAGAAAACCCCGCCGCGCCGTATTCTTGGAAGCGCAAAAGGCCCACCGGACTCGCGCCGAATACATCGACCGATTCCCGTGGGAGCAATTGTCCAACGAAACAGATCTCGCATTCGGCGCGTTTGTGGAATGGCTTGACATGCCGACGCACATCGGCGGAGACGGCAAACTCGCCCGGATGCAGACGGACCTGGCGAAGAAGATCGACCGCCTGCCGCAGCAAATAACTGGGTGGATCAAGGCTTATGATTGGGAGTCGCGGACAGAGGCATACGACGATTACGCCAACAACCCCGGCAACCTCGCGACTCGCGTGGGGGTCAAAGAATACACCCAAAAAGTGCGGATGCTCAACAACGTCTTTCTCGACAAGGTTATTGCCTGCATCGAGCAGATTAAGCCAGAGGACATAAGCCTCGACGCCAACCTGCGGGGCATCCTCAAGATCGTGAAGGACATGGCGGACCAGGCAACCGAACTCGAACAACCGCTCACAGATCGCGAAAGAGAGGGTAAGATCAATGTCCTCACAACCAAGCTCCTCAGAAACATTGCCGCAACAACTGCTCGATCTGCTGCCAAAGCCCTTGGCGGAGATGAGTTCGGAGGAACTGGACATAGCGATCGAGGCGGCGACGAGGATGGAGGAGAGACTCTACTACTCGACGGACCCGACTGATTCCGAATACGGCAAATACTGGGGGTTCCCGGAGAAATTCGTGTCGGAAGTCCTCGGTATCACGACAACGCCAGACCAGAAAAAGATCCTCGACGCAGTGGCGCGAGGGCATACGCGGATAGTCGTTAAGGGCGCCAACTCGACAGGCAAAACGCAGGGTGTCGCCAGCCTTATCATCTACTACAAAGTCGCGCCCACATCCAGCATCGTGATTACCAGCGCGCCGTCTGAAGCGCAGGTCAAAGGTCAGATTTGGCAGGAGATCCGCGACCAGATCAAGCAAGCAAACAAGCGCGGTGCCGGCATCGACGTTCGCGGGATGAAGCCTTCCGACCCTGAATGGCACCTTGAAGCGCTGAACTACGCGAAGGGCATCGCGACAAACCACCGAGAGCGATTCAAGGGCGACCATCACAAAAACTTCATGGGGATCGGCGACGAAGGCCCCGGCCTGGCGGCATGGGTTTTGGACGGCTTCGAGCAAATGGCGAGTGCAACCGGCAATATTATCATCCTCATGGGCAACCCGACAAATCCGAGTGGCCCATTTTTCGAGGCATTTGGTGCCGATTCGCCCTGGCACAAGATAACCCTGAGCGCACTCGATCATCCGAATGTCCTGACAGGCAAAGACATAATCCCCGGCGGGGTCAGCCGCGAAGCCGTCGAACGCGATATTCAATCGCACTGCCAGGATCTCGGACCTGGCGACGAGCGCGAGCCGCAGGACTTCGAGTATCCGCGCGGCAGTGGCGAATGGCATCGGCCGGACAACATCTTCCTCTGCCGCAGGATGGGCGAGTTCCCGCGCGAAGGCGAAGAAACGCTGATTCCGATATATCTGATGGAGGTCGCTAAGAACAATCGGCAGGACATTGACACAAACATCCCCGTTGACATCGGGATGGACGTTGCAGGCAAGGGCGGGGACTACACGGTTTGCTATGCTCGGCGCGGCCAATCGGTCCTGAAGCGAGTCCGGTGGAAGGGCTACGACCCAGAGGATTCAAGCAGAAAACTCGCGTTGATGATCAATTCCTACGTTGCCGCCGCGATCCCGGTTGGGACAGTCGCCATCGACGCGATAGGCATGGGGTCGGGTATTGCGGCACGACTTCAGCACATGCGCGATGAAGGAGATATACATTGCGATCGCGTATTGGCTGTACAGGTAAGCGAAAAAGGTTTGAACCGCGATACCTACTCGACGCAAAGGGCGGAACTTGCGTTCGGATTGGCCGAAAGATTCAAAAGCGAGCAGATTGATTTAACCCGGCTGGGTGCTGAAGTGGCCGATTTCGAGGTCGATGTCGCGGCGATAGAGATAACGCCAGACAGCAGAGGAAAGCTGAACTATTCCGAGAAAGAAGTCATCAGGAAAAAGATCGGTCGGTCTCCTGACGACTTCGACGCCATGTGTCTGGCATTCATAGATACGGTCGATACATTTGCATCCGATTATTCGCACGTGATGAGTTCGGCATGAGACTACCAACAACGAATCTTACCTCGAAGATCAAGGCAGCCTACGACGCATTCAAGGGCGCCTCGCCAACAGGCCGCGGGTCCGCGGCTTCTTCGTCGTACGAGATGCTTGCGAAGATGTTCCAGGTCTCCTATGAGCGGACTCAGATCCACAAAGACCTTGAGCGGATGGACAAGACCGATGAGATTGTCGCATTCTCGCACGACGCGATGGCGAATCGGGCAACCGGGATGGAAGACCCGACCCTCGACATCTTCCAGGCCGTGACTGAATCCGAGGCGAACTATGACTCGCCGGCTGATGAATCGACAGTCAAGCGAGCACAACACGAGATCACCGACCTCATATATCGCGCGGATTTGCGGAACGAGGTCTGGCAGATAGCCCGCTTCTCGGTGAAGTTCGGAAACGAGTTTCGCGAGTTGTTGGTCGATGCGCAGTCGATGAACATCACCGGGCTCAAGCAACTGCCCGAGCATACGATGTGGCCGCGGATGGATGAGCGCGGCAACCGAGTGCCCGGTTACGAGCAGCGGCTCGAAACCAGTGTTGGGCAGCCGATCATCTTTACGGATTGGGAGATCGTGCATTTCGCGTTTGGAGAATGCGACGGGTTTCTCGGGACGCCGCTGTTTGGTTGCGCACGCAAGAACTGGAAACGGCTCAACATGGCGGAGGATGTGACCGCCATTCAACGATACGAGAACATGGGTCCGCGATGGGAGCACAAAGTTCCTGTCGGCACCGGCGACACGGTCCAGCAGAAGCAGGAAGCGATCGAGCAGTTCAAGTCCCTGATGACGACGATGGACTACTTCAATCAGACGAGCAACTCGATCGAGAAATGGGAAGCGCCAACCGGCATCAAAAAACAGTTCTTCCTCCCCGACGACGGGTCGAATCGAGGTGGAACCACGATGATGGAGCCGAGCAACGCGCAATTGTCGAATCTGGCCGACTTGGAGCATTTCTTGAACAGGCTGATAACGGCATCACATTTGCCGAAACGATATTTCCCGTTTGAGGGTTCGACCCCGAAGTTGTCCGAGGGTGGCGGTTCCGCGGAAGATAAGCACTTCGTCTGCACCCTGATGCTGGTCCAGATGATGATTAAGCGCGGGCTCGCGGCGATATTCGACCGGCAGTTATTGCTCAAGGGCATCGACCCGGGCAGCATTCGGTACGTCATCAAGATGGCTGACATATCGACAACCGAGCAGCTGCGCGACGCGCAGACACGAGCGGCGTTGTCGAACGCAATGACTGCCTGGCTGAAGGAATATCCTGAGATGCGGGAGAAGTCGGATGTGATGCTCAGAGAGTTCAGCCGCATGAGCGACACGAGCCAGATGGCGTTGTCGAAGATCGAGATCAAGCCGAAGCCCGAACCTGTTGCGCCTGTAGTAGCCGATCCGAACGCACCAGTAGACCCGAGCGCAACGCCGGCACCAGACAAACGGGTGCAGTTGCCGGGGGTGGGTGAACCCGCCGGGCGAATGAAAGTATAGGGAAGATCGCATGGCCACAACCCAAAAGGCATCTGCAAAACAGCCAGTCAAAGTATCGCCGAAGAAGCAGATGGATAGCTGGTCGTATTTCTGCGGTTACATATTCAAAAATGCGGTCGATTCCCACAAGGGCGCGAAGTAGGAGGCAACCGATGGACCCGAAGATCCGAATACAAGCGATGCGAGATTTCCTCACGCAAGCCGGCGCGAGGCTTTCTGCCGCGACGATAGCGACAATCAAATCAGCGATTGAGACGTTGGAGGGTTTGGTTGGTGTCGAGACTCCTGACGAAGATGCCGTCGAGCAGGGGTTCGTTTCGGCGCAGAAGATCTTCTGCCAAGCGATGGTCACGGGAATCTCGACCTCGGACACCTACGAGGAACTGATATGGAAACTCAGCCGAGCGGTGCGCGGCGACAAGACGCTTCCGGGCGACTATCGCTATACGATCTTCACGCACCAGCAATGGGTAGCGTTTGAGGCTTATTCCCGGGAGACCTACGAGTCGGTCGGAATCTATATCGCCGACTATTTCGACGACGGCGCAACGATCGCGTTCTCGAATGTCCGTGACGCCTCGATTCAGACGATCATCGTCGCGATTGCCGAGTCCGAACAGTTCGCGATTGCCGAACAGAGGAAGAAGCTCTGCGAGGGATCGGACGTGTCCGATTGCCGGATACTGACAGATCCGGTTGGCGCGGTCATGTTCCAGTCGATGCGAAATGGAGTAATCTGCCAGAAGCGCGAGGATGGGCGATACATCATTCAGGGGATCGCGACTCACGGCAATGTTGTGAACAAGTGCAACCCGCCGATCGTATTCCCAACGGCTTTGTGGGCGAGCGAACTTGAAGCAGTGCAGGAGTTGATCGCTCAGGGCAAGGCGGTCGGATGTTTGGGACACCCGGCGACCGAGGATGGAGACTACCGCGAACCGACCGAGGCGGAGTTCGCGATGCGGTTCACTTCGCTCGTGCAGAGTGGCGACTACTTCGTTTTCGAGGCCGTGACATGCACGAGCCAGGCTGGTAAGGACTTCGCCGCGCTCATCGACGACGGTGTGGCTTTCGACATGAGCACAGTCGCCCGGGCGAAGACAAAGAAGGAAGATTGGATGGGTCAGTCGGTGCATGTCGCACAGCCCGACAACTTCCAATGGATACGAATTGCCGATGCGGTGCTTCAGGGCGCGAGCCCCGGAGCAGAGATAACAGATGTACGGCTCCAGGCGTTGAATATGGGGCCACACGAGGAGGACACGATGACACCCGAAGAGATCAAAGCATTGATCGATCAGGCCACTGCCACCGGCAGTGCCGACATCACAGCCCTCCAGGCCGATCTGAAGAAGATCACTGATACCCTGGAGCAGAAGAAGACTCTCACTGAGGACCAGGAGAAGGTTCTCGCGCAGGCAGGCGAGATTGTTGCTCGCGACGAAGCCGCCAAGGTCGCGACCGCTCGCGACGCGAAGGTCGAGTCCGTCGTCGATGCGATGATGCAAGGCGACGCCAAGAAGTTCGAGCCGATGTTCAGTCAGTCGGCGAAAAGCATTCTGTCGAGCATGTGCCAGTCGGCGGATGACGTCGAGGACAAGGTTCCGCAGTTGCTCGAAGCCATGAAGCCGATGCTACTCCAGCAGGTGACGATGGCGTCCAAGGGGATGTATATTCCCGAGTACAAGGGCGAGTCGAAGATCGTCGTGAACACTCCCGGCGAAGCGATCGAGGATCTGGTCCAGACCGCGGTAAAGCAGGACAAGATCAAGGACAACGGGCGGGATGACCCGTCGAACATGGCTCGCAACGCCCGGATGATGTTGCAGACGTTGGCGATGGAGAAGCCGGCCTATGCGGTCGCCCATATGCGGGTCCGCAACGGAGACTGCAAATCAGTCGGCGACATGAAGACATTCCTGCAGCAGAGCTACGGGATGCTTACGCAGGACATCCCGGTCGGCGCCATGACTACGGACGATGTGGCGACCGCCATTCCGTTCGTGCTGCCGATCGTGATGGAGATGATCCCGCAGTTGATCGCGGCTCGATACGCATCGTTGCAACCGATGAGCAAGTCGCTCGGCACGATCGCGTATTGGAAGACGTACGGCACGAACGCCCAGAATGCTGACTTCCTCGTGAAGGACGTGGACAACTTCACCGGCTCCTATGCCACAGATCCCGGCGAGAAGCAGGCGATGAAGAGGCTGAAGGGCAAACTCACGACCGAGAGTATCAGCCCGACGGCGAAGAAGCTGGGGTTTGACCTGTCCATCGAAGTCATTCGCCGGCTTCAGACAGACTGGGGGATCGATGCCACTGCCGTCATGGTCGCTGAGTGTGCTGCCCAGATCGCTCGCGAGTGGAATTATAACCACCTTGCGGCAATGGTCCAGGGGCAGACCGGCGGAAACTGGACCTACGGAAGTGCGGTCCCGGCGAACGGTCTCTGGTCTGGCAAGGAATGGCAGGAGCAGTTGCTCAGCTACATTACGTTCGCGGAGGCTGGCATCGGCGATCTCTGCGGCGCGAACGCGGTCGCCGTTATTGGTAGTCGTACCTCCATCGCGAGGGTGAAGATGGTGATGCGGCAGGTCGGCGACTTCAGCGATAGTGGGTTCCAGGGCCAGATCGCTCGCGGCGTGAACATTGCGGGCGCTGCCAACACGGGCGAGGAACTCGTGAGTGTTGACTGGTGGGATGATGTTGTCGCCGACAACAAGCTCCTTATCATTGCTCGCGGCAGCGAGTGGTATCGCAGCGGCTTCGTGGTCGCCCCGTATCTCGGCCTCTATGTCAGCCCTCCGTGGGTTGACCCCGAGACTCTGGACTACGAGCAGGGGATGCTCAGTGAAGTCGCCGAGAAGATGGTCAACGGGAACTTCTTCGGAACCGTGACAATCACGAGTGCGGCCGGCACCCCGCTCTAAACAGCGGACAAACCGAATAGCGAACAATCAGGGGAGGCGGCGCGAGTCGCTTCCCCCTTATCTCAAAGGGCAAAATGGGCAAAATGATCGATATCCTGAACCTTGGGCACATAGATCAGCATATTGGCAGCACGAAGATTCCGCCTCAACGATGGACACCTGTGCCGGATGCGCTCGCAATCCAACTCGCGGGCGATCTCGACTACCGATGCGACTCCGACGATCTCCTCGGCGAATATCTCTTCGCGAAAGACGATCTCATTCACCTCGGTTGGTCGAGCCCCTTGTGGTATGTGGACGGCTACGGCAGTGTCGGCCAGGAGATCGCCAACGCTTTCCTGCAAATGGCCGGCGTGAAGTTGACGATCGCATTGCGGGATTATCACCCGGCCTTGGGTAAATGTGGTGGACTGCCGCTTGAGCGATGGGGCGAAGCGTTTGTGCCGCAGAGCATCATTGACCGGCTCCGCGAGGATCAGGAAAAGCCGATCTACGGAATCAACATGACATTCCCCGGCGACTGCCACAGAAGCGCGTTTCCGCGGACGATCGCATACACGATGTTTGAGTCAACGGCAACCCCGATGGAGTGGACCAAGCCGATGAACCTCTGTCGGCGGATAATGACGCCGTGCGAGAATTCCGCGCAGTCGTTTCGTGTCCGCGGCGTGACAGTGCCAATCCATATTGTTCCGCAGGGAGTGAACCCGGAGGTTTGGCCGTACGTCGATCGCAGTAAGCGGGATGGACCGTTCACGTTCCTCATTGCTGGCGGACTCACGTATCGAAAGAACCCAATAGGCGCCGTCCGGGCGTTCCTTGCGGCATTCCCGCATGATCGCGATGTGCGGCTGGTTATCAAAACCCGCGCCGGCCAGATCGAGGGCGGGTTCAAGAATTGGATCGACCGAGTGCCGAAAGACGATCGCATCCAGATTATCGCGGAGAACTCGACGCCGAAACGGATGGTCCAGTATTTCCTTGACGCCGATGCGTTCGTGTGGCCATCGAGGGGCGAAGGATTCGGCATTCCGCCGGTAGAGGCTATGTCCACGGGGCTGCCGGTCATTGCCAGCGACAACTCAGGCATGAGCCAGTATTGCGACTCGCGATACAACTACCCGATCCCCTGCAAAGAGGTCAAGGTGCCCAACCAAGCGAACGGCGGGTTCCCGGACAGGTGGGGGGATTGCGGAAATTGGTGGGAGCCGGACTTCGACGCGCTGGTAGAATCGCTACGCGATGTACGAAATAATCGGAAGCGAGCTTTGGCGAAAGGCAAGTCTGCGGCCGCTTGGGTTCGCGAGAAGTGGACCATCATGCATACGTGCCAGAAGATCCTCGAAGTCGTTTGCGACGATGCGAGAGAAAGCGGGTTGCCATGCTTAGAGTAAGCGCTCCTTTGAGAATCGACTTCGCCGGCGGCGGGTCTGACTGGTTTCTGCATCTCGGTGAGGGCCGCGTGGTCAACGCGACAATCAACAAACGAGTGATCGGCTGGGTGGACAAAAGCCCGGAGAGTTCGTCGCTTACAATCTTGAGCCCGATGCCAGTCGGCTCGGGGTTGGGCCAAAGCGGTGCATATCGGGCTGTCCAAGCCGCGCTCGAAGGTATAACCGAGAATGACGACTTGGCGGAAAAGGCATTCAGCCTTGGCGCGTTCTGGGGAACCCCGGGCGGTAGGCAGGACGAATACGCGGCCGTTTACGGCGGGTTCAATCTCATGTGCATCGACACTGCGAACTATGTGGGCATCCGGCCAATCGACGCACAAGCCACGTTCATGGACGATCTCTGGTCGCGGCTCGTGCTTGTGTATTCCGGCTCATCGCGATCATCGGGCCGGATCTATCAGGAGGTCGCGGACGCGGTTGCGATGCGCGACTCGACGGTGAATGCTGCCTTGCGAACCCAGAGTAGCATCGCCGAGAAGTGCGCGTTTTGCGCAAAGTCCAACGATATCGAAGGGTTCCGCGAGTGCGTGAAGCAGAACTGGATTTGCCAGCAGGCATGGTCGCCGCTGGTCGCCGCGGGAACTGAGCATCTATTTGGCACGGCGAAGAGCCTCGGTGCGGTCGGCAAGGCTTGCGGTGCGGGAGGCGGCGGGACATTGCTGTTCCTGTCGAAAAAGGATGGTCGGCAGGAGTTGGCGAAGGCATTGGAACAGGCAGGCGGTAAGATTCTCGACGTGGCTTATGACCCCGACGGCTTGATTGTCGAGACCGGGGAGGGTAGCTGATGGCAAACCATATTCTGCGGCGCAAGATGCGGATGGAGCAGGCGACAAGACCGGCGAAGCCCGAACCGAAAGTCAAGGTTCGGAATCTCACCGGCGTCGGACAGTGGCACGGCGCCTATTGCCTGCCGGCTGATCCGCAGGTATGGACGCCTCTGCCGAAGAGTCTTGCACTGCGGTTAGCGAATGAGCCGCAGAACTACCAGATAGGGGACACGAAACGGACAGCCGCCTCAGACGTTCAGGGACGCGAACAGTGGAAACTCTGGGAGAATCACAATCGGCCACCAATTGCTAGCGTGCTCTTGTCGATCGTGGTCCTCGGACACAACCAGTATGAATACACAGACAAGTGCGTTCGGTCCATCTATGCCCATACGGGTTGCCGATTCGAGATCATCTTTGTGGACAACGGCTCGGCAGATGCGACCACACAAATCCCCACTGCGTTTCCCCGAGTGCGTTACTTCCGAAGCGATACCAACCTCGGCGTGGCCGGCGGCAGGAACTTTGGAATGAAAGAAGTCAAGGGCGAGGTGATCTGTATTCTGGACAACGACATCGAGGTTGTGCCAGGATGGGACAGCAGGTTGTTGTCGGCACTGGGTTCGGCACCGGACATCGGAATGGTGGGGACGCATGGGTGCATGATGGGCGACAGGTGGGCAGAGTTTCCCTTGGTTCAGCGAGATTGCATTAGGGAATGTCAGTTGCTCATAGGGCAGACGCAGATGTTTTGGTCCGACATCTTAGGGCATGTCGGGACAATGGATGATTCGATGGTATGGCATGAAGACACGGAGTTTAGCCACAGGGTGCTACGCGCCGGCTATCGGTTACTTTCCGTTCCGTTCGACATGCCCCACAAGGCTGGCGTAACCACGAAAGCAGTTCGCAAAGAGTCGTTTCACGATCGATGGGCCGTAGATGCTCGGTATATGCAAGAAAAACTGTCCGACGGCAACGAAGTTTGTGTGTATAGATCGGAGGGGCAAACAGGCTCAATGGAGGCGATAGCTTCCGACGCGGTGGATGCGTTGAGATCTTTTGGCTATACCGTGTTCAGAAGAGCATCCATCGGATACGACTTCCATCCACTTGCGGTGTCTACCTCATTCCAGTTGGTCATGGGAGGTCGGCGGTTAGGTACTTTTGTTGTCGAGAATGATCGTGTTCCGCGCAAATATGCTGCGGGCTTCGATGTGGACGTGAACCTGTGCATGAGCGACCACGCTCTTGAGGCTCTGGTGGACAGCGGCGTACCCCGAAGGAAACTGATCCGATGTGACTTGAACGCCGTCGACACAAATGTATTCCGCCCCGCCCTTTCGCCTCGCCAGTCAAAGCCGTTCCGGTTTCTGTGGGTAGGATCGAGTCAGCCGCGAAAAGGGATTGACCTGCTACTCAAAGCGTTCGGGACGGCATTCACTTGCGGCGATAATGTCGAGTTGGTCCTTAAAGATGGAATCTATGGGCAGCGGGAGAACACGGCAAAGATGATCGCAAGGCATCCGCTCGCATCCAAGATCAAGCATATCTGGAATGATACATCAGAGGAAGAACTGGCCGACATTTATCGCAGTGCCTCGTATGACCAAGGAGCGTTTGTCCACCCGCATCGAGGCGAGGGCTTCGGCAGAACTCCGCTGGAAGCCGCGATTTGCGGTTGTCGGATTGGAATGACGGGCTGGAGCGCGACAAACGAGTATGCCGACAATCGCACGATGACACTATTTCCATTCGAGATGAAACGTTCGACGTTTCACAACCATCCGGGGGAACCGTATTTTGAACCGGGCGAGAAACAACCACAATGGGCCGAAGCAAACGTGGATGCAATCTCCGAGTGGATGCGGGACATGTTCACCATTCCATGCGACAAGGCAGATTTGCGGGACGTGAGCAGGTTGCTTTCGGAGAAGTATAGCAAGGAAGCCGTGGCATATCGGTTCATCAACACGATCCAGGCACTTGCCGGGGAAAAATACAAGTTCCTGCGACACCAAAAGGACAAAACGAACCTTTGGTCTGAATGCGTGCAAGTGCCCGATGCGCTCATAGACGTATTGCAGCGGCAAAGCGGTCGCAATATCCGTATTCTCAAGTCTTGGGGTCCTGACTCGCGGTTCTCTCCGGGGAAGAAATACGACCTGATTTTTTCGCAGGACGTGTTGGAACACCTCGCGCCGGCTTCTGTGCGGGATAACTTGCGTAAAATGAACGCACTCAAGAGGAATGGGCAGGTATGCGTGGTTATCGACACGATCGAAAACCCCGACATGTGCGCCGATCCGACGCACCGAACCTTCCGTTCTGAGAAGTGGTGGCAAAAGGAGTTCGGTGCTATTTTTACTGAATGCCCTGTCCCCGAATCAGTGATCGCGCAGTTCCCTGCCAGACTTGTGTTGATTGGCATGACACAAAAGAATCGGCCATGACTACATTCCCCGCTATCCGGGTGTGTCACAGGCGGTGCATGAGATATTCGGGGATCAGGTAAGGGCGGAATCGGGTTGTTGGTTCGTGGAGGCGCAAGATGTTTACCCAGTGGCATGATGTTGGTTTGAGAAGCATGGACCTGGCGGAGATAACGGGCGGGGACCCTGAGACACTTCAGAAAGAATGGGAACTCCGGTCGTTGGTTGCCCTTGTGCAAAAAGCCGACCCTCGTAACATTTTGGAGATCGGGTCATATCGCGGCGGAACATTGCTGTCCATGATGAGGGCGGTCAGTCCGGGTGCAAACTTCCTCGCGATAGACTTCCTCTTTCAGCAGAAAGCGGCAGATATCTGGTGCAAATCATTTGGTTGCGAATGCCTCGTGATAAATGGCAACTCGCATCACAACGAGGCGCAAGGGTTGGCCTCACAAGTGATGCCCTCGGTCGATTTCCTATTCATTGACGGGGGACACCTCTACGGGGAGGTCAAGGCTGACTTTGAGTTCTATGGCAAACTGGTCAAGCCAGGTGGAATCATCGCGTTCCATGACATCCTCAGAGGGGACACTTGTCCCGAACTTGAGGTCTGGAAACTCTGGGGTGACATCCAAGAGGCTGGGTATGTGACGCAGGAACTCGTCGTGAATAGAAAAAGTGCTCCAGGCGGCATCGGCGTCGTCTACATCGACAATAGCCTCGCAGGAGGATAATCGCCTTGCGGTGAAGTATAGGGTACCGTTATACTGAGTGCTTCCCCGCATCCGCGCGTGAAAGGCAGAGCAACCGATGGGAAACCTTTTCAAAGATACGGCAATCGCGCCGATCAGCCTCCTGGACATCAATCACTACAATCTTCCGCTGGTCGGCAAGCTCGACATCGAGTTTCAGTTCGACCCGCTTACGAACGCGGGCTACCGGCTCTACTACCGGGTTGACGAAACAGCCGCCGCGCCTTCTGCGGCACTCGGGACATTCCTGCCGGAGGGCTACCTGACCGCCGGCGGCGCCGTCGAGATCCACATCGACCCGAAGCTCAGCGAAACGCCGTATTTGCACGTCTTGCTGACCGATGAGGATGGCGCTGCGGCCAGTGGCGGGGCCAACGATCGCGTACTGCTGACCGCTTACCGGGCGAACCCGGACTAGGAGAATACGATGGACATAAGCAGAACACCGGGAATAGGCGGAGGCGGGGGCGCGTCGCTGGGCGACAATACATACTTGGTTGGGCCGGGCTGTCCGTTCCAGTCCATCGCCGCCGCGATCGCCGCCGCCGTTGCGGACGGGGCGACTGCGGCTGAGCCGTATACCATCGTGGACTTCACGGGTGCTGAGTATGTCCCTGATGCTCGTGTGCGAGTCGTGCGGCCTAACGATCTTGGCGAAGCCGTTCCGGGCAACGTGCGGACAATCGGCGCGGGCAAAGATCATGCCACAATCACGCTTGCGATTTTGGCGGCATCTGACGGCGATGTGCTGATGGCGGACGCGGGGAACTACATCGAACAGGCAGATTTCGGCAGCAAGAGTCTTACGCTGATCGGCATAGGGGGACGCACTGCCTGCCAAGTGTCGGAGGTCAAGTGTTCAGGTCGGTCGTACATTCAGGGATTCAACATTGACGGTGGCAGTGAAGCCATTATGATCAGTGGCGAGAACCCCTGCGACATGACGTTTAGGGACTGCAGGATGGCCGGGATAGGCGACCTGCTGTTGCCCTCGCCAGGGTCAAGCGGCGTGGTGCGGCTCATCAACTGCGACTGTTTATCGTTGTGGGATGGTTATGTGGACACCAACCTCTCGTCCGGGGCTGGCGACTCCACCATGCTGCTCGACGTGCGGGGTGGGACGTGGACGTTCAGTTCGGATGGGTTCTCGCCGAGTTGCTTCTTTGCGACATCCCATTCCATCAAGCTCAAGGCTGTCGGCACGGCATTCAACATCGTAGACAGCGGCAGTGGGGCTATGGCTCAGTTCGGCTTTTATCTTAACCACGCCGATGCGACGCTTGAACTCACTGACTGCACGATCAATATTCTGGATACACTTGGGGATGAGGGCAATGTGGTCGGTATCGGGGTCCTTGCAGGCATAGCCACTATCGTTGACACCTACATCTACGTGGTGACAAGCGGCGGGGCGACGCCACTGGAACTCAAACGCACGGCACCCGGCACGATCAACACTCTTGGCGTCACAAGCGCGGGCGCACTGCGAACAAGCGGAACCATCGGCACAAACCTGGCCGAACCTGCGAAGCTGTTCCTGACAGATCCGAGCACGCTTGGCGATATAACGTTCCAAGTAGGCGCGGAAGCGGCGGACACTGTTCTTACGACCGTTCAACTACTGGACAAGTCCGGGTTGAAGCCGACTAGTCCGCAACTGGTAACGTTCTGGCTATCCGATACCGCAGGCGGGGCGAGATGCGCTACAGCCCCAAGCGGCACGACTGGGCCGACGACAGGGACGCTCATTGCCGCGTTTACAGCGAAGACTCACGGGCAGATAATGACCGATCAGACAGGCAAGATCGTGTTCAGTCTGGTCGAAGCTGGCACGGACACGTGGTATCTCAATGTGGCGTGGAATGGTGTTGTGCGAACCAGCGACGCCATAACGACGGCGGCATAGCGATATGCAGGCCCTACCGCCTCCGAGTGTGATCGCGCAAGGTATGGTCATGACAACCACACCTCCCGGCACAGTGATAACGCTGGAGGCCACGGCTCAGGTGCCGGGCGGGGAGCTCGTGACAGCGCATTGTGAGTTGATCGTTATCAAGCCCGGCGCGGGCTGGCCCAAGTGCGTAAGGTGCATCACGGGATACGACAAACTGGCCGATGGGCTGATGGTCGAACGCGAGGTTGACGGGAAGCTCGTCAGGGGCGTGCAGGAGCGCGATGGCGGGCTATTTGGGGTGGAGAAGTGAGCAAGACATTCACAGTCACAGTTTTGAGTGCCACACCCGCCAATGGCGAGAATGTTAATATCAACGGATTCGCCTTCACCGTTGAGCACGTAGACGGCGTGTACGGAGTAGTGCTGCCGGACGGCCGCCGGGAGGAGGAGTTCGCTCCTGACGAGGGCGTAGGCGGAGTTGCAACCGCTCTGGCAGTGGCAATCAGTTACGCATATCTTCTCACGCCGGAACTGACAGGCATCAGCGCGGGCGCGGCGGGCGCGGCAGTAACGGTCACGGGTGCGGATACGGTTACAGCAACCGGCACAAGTTTCGCAGTCGAAGAGGCATCGGGGCACGGGCATTTTCGGCGGAACCGCCAACTCAGAGCAGGATCGCGTGGGGCGAACTATGCAAATTGAACAGCATAACACAACCGAATATCTGCCGTTCCTGATGATCGACTCGGCCGATCATATCAATGGCAAGGCAGGCGTCCCCCCAACCGTTACAATCAGCAAGAACGGCGGGGCTTTCGCGGTTCCGGCAGGTGCAATCGCAGAAGTCCCGGGCGGGAGCGAGGGCTGGTGGCACATACTGCCGAACGCCGGCGATGCCGATACGATCGGACCGCTGAAGATACACGCGGAAGCCGCGGGTTGCGACCCGACCGATTGCGTATTCGAGGTGAAAGCCGGGACTGTGGGTTTGTCGGTACACTCGGGCAATGTCCAGCGCAGTGGCGTCCCGCTTGTCGGCGCTCTTGTCCAGTTGTTCAGCAACGTGGATCTCGCGGACGCGCACCTGGTCCAGTCCACGCGGACAGTCGAACTCGGCGCATTCACGCTCTATGTGGCAGCGGGAACCTATTATCAGCGAATCAGCGGCAGCACGATTGAAGCCGATGTTCAGATAGTGGTGGTGGCATGACAGTCTATAATGTGGACCCCGTAGCACTCAGCGCGCCGGACGGCATGATCGCGAGCATCCGATCGCGCGGCATATTGGTTGCCGAGATCAGCGACGCGGATCTGACCATCGTGCTCAACGATCTGCTGTTCGAGTATGCGCGGCACCGGCCAGTTTACGCATCGTTGACATTCGATACCGTTGCCGGCCAAGCATCGTATTCATGGGATGACGTTGGCGACGAGGATGGAATCAGCATCGTCAAGTGCCTGTGGAACGGCTTGGGCGCCTCATTTGCCGGACTGCCGTATTCCGATTGGCAGAGCATCTTGACGACGTTCGGGGTTGCCGACTGGGACATGCCCTCACTCGAACTCATCGAGCGAATCAAGTTGATGGAGGCCAACCGCTACTCCGCAGGGTCGGCATACCAGCACTCTCCGGCTGGAACCATCTACCTGACTCCGGCGCCAACGCAGGCCGGAATGACGGTCTACCTGCTCTACACCAAGGGCTACGCGACTCTCGACGACATACCGGAGGCCGACTACGACATCTTCCTCGACTTGGTGGAATCGAAGTTGGCGGCGCGAGCTGTGCGGGTAGTCGCCGCAAGCGGGATGGCGGCGAACATCAAGACCCCCCAGTATGAGCATAATCTTGGCACGGAGATTGGGTTCTATCGGGCGGTCCAGAAAGAGAAGTACGAATCGTTCTTGCAAAAGTGCAACGCGGGCCAAGTCGCGGCGGCAAGGAGTTGACATGCCACTCTCGGCTACACAAATGGCTGGCATTCGATACCGGATGGAGCAACAGATGCTCGACTCGATCGTCATTGAGTCGAAGTCCGGCAACTCAGCCTACGGTCCCGTGTATGATGCCGACGCGACTGAGCTATGGCGACTGGAGCCGACAACCAAATCCGTGACGAACGACAAGGGCGAGGAAGTGACGGCGGCTTTGTTCGGGCTCGGTCCGCACGACAGCGTTGCAAAGATCGGCGACAAGGTGACTTGGGACGGCGGGGTCTATCGCGTTATCGTCGTAAAACCCATCCGACAGTTCGCGATGGTAAGCCACGTCGAAGCGTATTTTGAAGGTATATCCGATGCCGAAGTTTAAGATGAAGTGGAATGGCGATGCGCTCGTGCGTAAAGTTCACGAGTCGGCGTTCGATGCGTTGCAAGGGTGCGGACTCGATCTCAAGGCATCTAGCCAGGCGATATGTCCGAAAGACGCAGGATGGGCAGGCGGACTGGTATCGACGGCTCTTTTGCAGTTTGACAGGGCCATGCTGATGCTCTCCCTGAGCTACCATAAGATTTACGCTTGCAGGCAGCATTACGAACGGTACTGGAAGCACAAGAATGGCGAGATGTCGCATTACCTCTCAGATCCGTTGTTCACGAGAGGTCGATTGTATATGGCATACATAGCCCAAAAGATGGGATGGAAGAGTAGGGGAATCTAGGCCGCTTTTGCGGCAGGAACGGAGGCCACCAGTGGCAGTATCAATCAAAACAGCGCTTCTCGGCGAACTTGACGCGATCGCGAAAGCCCGACAGATTCAGGCGGCGGCGATCGCCGCGCTGGTCGATGCGTGGACTCGCTCAAACGCGACGGATGGCAACGGCGTTGGCGAGGACTTTGAGACATTCCAGAACCGGATGTGCGTCCAGGCGGTCACCGACATGGATGCCGTGGTCGGAGCGGGTCAATCGGGGATAGTGTGGAAGCCGTGGTTCGACCGACTCGCCTCGTATGCACGACTCGACCTCGGCTTGACCGGCCCGGACTACCGCAAAGCCTATCTTGCGAGCATCGGTGCTCGGTGTCCGTGGGAAGCCAATGAGGCGATCATAGACGCCTACGGCACAGCTCGTGCGCTCGACCCGGCGTATGTATTCGGCAAAGGGACGCTTGTCGCCAGCGAGGCAGATCCCGATCCCGCAACATCGGGCCTGTATAAGTTTGGCCGATGGGTGTCGTCTGGGGCGACTGCGGGGGCATGGGCAGAGACGGATGGAGCACTGGACATCACGAAGATCTCCGGCGCTCCCATCCTGGCCGTGAACAACTCAGCCACGCAGACAGCCAACCTGACCGTGACGTGCTATCGAGCAGACGGAATCGCGACGAAGGATGTTGTGGTCGCATTCGCTGGAGCAAACAAGTGGTTGCAGAAGGTGGTCGGCGAAGCTGCCGTTCTGTCCGCATTGACAGTCGGGGACGACCACATTCACTGCACGGGAGTGGCGGCGGCCGGTGTGATTATCGCTGGCGAGCGCGTACTCCTGTGGGAGTCTGACACAAAGCAGGAAGTTGTCACAGTCGGAGTCGTTTCGGCAGACTCATTCCTGATCACTGACGTAGGCGGACTCAAGACGACTGGGTTCACTTACGGGAACGTCAAGATGTGGCCGCTGTTCTCGAATGGGGTTGGGAAATCGGTAACGTCGGGGACAAATCTTGAGCAGATCGACCTCCTTGCCAGGCCCGACCGAATCATCGCGATAACCTAATCGGCGGAGGGCCGACGTGATAATCACTGAGCAGGCAGAATACATACAATCGCAGGGGTTCGGCACTTTCCTGCCGGACTCCGACGGCGGCGACATCTTCATCGAGGAGATGCCAGACAAGCCGGACGACGCGATCTGCCTCTACACAACCGGCGGCATGGGCGCGGACGTTGCGACCAGCATCAAGAGGCCGGGGACTCAGATAATCTTGCGTGGAGTGGGCCTTCGCGCTCTCCAAACGAGGGCGCAAGCCATCCACGATCTCTTCGATGGGAAGCATAACACGAGTTTCGGAGACAGCGGAGAGACTCACATAATGCTTTGCCGATGCCTGCATACAGAGCCGGTAAACCTCGGCAGGGATGCCAATAAGCGGCATCAATACAATATCGAAACAATGCTGATCACAGGGGGACAATAGAATGCCAAACACAGCAGTCATTGGTGCTGATGTAATCATCAACGGGCCGCTCGGTGCTATCTTCGGGCAGCGCGGGGCTAAGCTCAGTGGATCGACGGACATGATCGACATGACCGTCAAAGAGGGGTTCCCGAACAAGAGTTCGAGGCCGGGGTGGAACGGCGTGTTCACCCTCGAATGCGACTGCCTGCTCGCACACGGTGATGAAGGCTACATGTACTGGTTCGAGCAGTCTCAGCTTCGTGCGCCGATCGACGTTGAGATCCATATCGGCGACGGCGGCGAAGTACTCGAAGGCGAGGGCGGCGAGGGCGGCGTCGTCGGAACTTGTTCGGCATACGTCGAGACTCCTGATCTCGACGCACCGCAGGCCGGCGAAGGCACAATGAACCTGAAGTTCATCATAGACGGCGCGATCACCTGGGCGTCGGCGTAAAGGGCAATAAGGAGACAAATGGGCAAACGAACATTCACGGCACGAGTTGCCGGCAAAGGCTACGAGATCCCGAGCACGATGGGCGTGCTTACCGAGGCGGAGGAAGCGAGTGGCGTGTCGCTGATGGCCGCACTTGCAGAAGGTCGTTTTGGCAGATTCCTGCAAGGCGTGATCTTCGTGGGCATGAAGCGGCTCAATGTCACGGAAATCGACGGCGAGCCGTTGACCTATGGGTCGATCGAGGAATCCTGCGACTTCGCGGAGGCGCAAGCCAACTACATTGCGTTCATGCAGGCACTGGTGCCTGATTTGGAACCTACACCAAAAAACGCAAAGCCGAGGAGCCCGAAGAGTTAACTTGGCGAACAGTCAAGCGATACGGCTACGGACTCCTCGGCTTAACGCACGATCAGTTCGAGGCAACGCCTTGGGCTGACTTTTGGGAAATGCTCGATGGCCGGATGTGGTGGGAGATGCGCAAGTCCGGCGAACCCGAGAAGAAGACGGTAACTCCGAAACAGATTGCCTCGCAGAAAGATTGGCTGGCGAAGCAGATCGCCGCCAAGGGTTGATTGGATGCCATCAAAAGCGGGCGGAACCCCTGTAGGCTCGATATACGGCGAGATGTGGCTTGACGACAAGACGTTCTTGCGCGACTTGCGGAATGCCGAAAAGGCGTTCAAGGATGCCGTCACGCGGATGAACTCTGCCGGCAGTGCTGTCAAGTTGTCACTCAAGACCGCGATGGCGACCGCCGCCGGAGGCGGCGTATCGAGAGTCTCTGCGAGCGCATCGCAACCGGACGCCGCAGTTATCTCCGCGATAGGGTTCGAGAAACAGCGCAAGATCATAGAGGCTGGCGTCGCTACGGCGCAGGCCGGTGCCCGCAGGGAAGCACAAGCATATTGGGATTCGGGACAAGCACAGATAAGAGCAGCGGAAATCACTGGGGCGAGGAAGCAAAAGGCCCTCAGTAGCGCGACCGCCGCGGCCATCAAGTCGTCTGCAACCGAAGATAGCCACTATCGCCTCTACCAGAACCACGTTCAGGCAGAAGCGGCCAAAACCGCAAGAAGCCTGGCCCACATGGGTTCCGTCGCGAGAGCAGCGGGCGAGCACAACAAGTTCCTTACTGCCACTGTCGGAACCGTTGGTGGAGCGATCGGCCGGTTGGGTCAAGCAGCAGCGTTTGGTGGAGTTTTGGCCGGACTGGGCGCCGGCTTGATCATGCTGGGTAGGAACTCAGTTGATGCCTACAAACGCATGGATGCGCTCAGGCGCGCTTTGGAAGCCATCACGGGGAGTTCGAGCGCGGCAAGAACAGAGATAAAGGAACTGAAAGAAGCCGCGAAACTCCCTGGTTTGGGTCTTGAAGAAGCGATTCAAGGCGCCATAAACCTCCAATCTGCTGGAATGAGCGCAAAGCTCGCGAAAGACTCCATGATCGCTTTTGGCAATGCACTCGCGCTCGTGGGCAGAGGCAAGGCTTATCTCGACGATGTAACGCTCGCACTCACAAAGATGGTTTCAAAGAACAAGATCATGGGCCGCGATCTTCAGTCTTTGCTTATCGCGGTTCCACAAACCGGCAAGATCATGCGCGAGATATGGGGAACCGCTGACACCAAGGAACTCGCCAAGATGGGCATCGGCGCGACTGAGTTCATAACCAAGATGACTGCGGAACTTGGGAAGTTGCCGAAGATTTCCGATAGCGTGCTCAACACATTCGACAACCTCAAAGATGCGGTCACGAAAGCGTTCGACAAAATGGGCGAGGCACTCGGTCCCGCCATCAGTTCTATCGCAAAATGGCTAACTGGCCTCCTGGAGGATTACGCAGAGAACGGCAAGCTCGTGGAATGGCTCAGGGGCACATTGAAGAATCTCGCGGAAACCGCCAAGAGTCTCGGAGACGTTGCTCTAACTGGACTCGCAAGGGCGTATGACATTCTTACTCTAGCATTCAAGGCCACCGTGGCTGTTTGCGGACCTCTACTTGCTGCGTGGAACCTGCTGAGTCCGTCCGTAAAAACTCTCGCGATATACGTTGCGGTACTCGTCGGCCTTTGGCCCAAATTGGCTGCTGCCGTGACATGGGCGTTTGAGGTTATAATCCAGAAATATATTGCATTGTCTGTCGAAACGGCAGCCTTGTCGGCAAGTCAAACTGCACTGTTTGTCATAACCTCACTCTTTACTGGCCCCGGCGGATGGGCAAGGTTAGCTTTGGCGGCGGCGGCAGTCGTGGTAGGGATCAACCTTATCAGCAATGCCGCAAAGGGCGCATCAGGCGCAATGACCACGCAGGCCGATTCCACCAACACGGCGTCGGACGCCCTGGAAAGATACTCCAAAGTCAGCCGGGAGGCGGCGAAGCAAGGGCTCGAAGCAGAGCAGGCAAAGACCTCGGGGTATGCGACGACGAAGTGGCAAGAACTCAAGGCCGCGGCGCAAAAGATAACGAACACTGCCCGAAAAACAGCCGGGATTGGCAACGCGCCGCATATTGACACCACGGATGCGTTCAGTCTGTTTAACAGAAAAGGCATAGACCCTCTGGCCCCGGGTGTGCAAAAGAGCGATCTGGAGGACGAACTTCTTGGCGTCCCTTGGTACAAGATATACGACGACGAATGGAATGCGTATGTCGTTGCAAGAGATAAGTATGTAGCCGCTTTGGGCAAGGACGATAGCATACGCAAGGCGCTGGGCCAACTCATGACCCAAAACACAGAGGCTGCCGCCGCTGCCGCAACTGCTGCTGCCACCGCTATTCCCGCTATGGAGAAAACGGTCACCGACGAGTTGACGGGAATGCGGAAGGAGGCGTATCTGCTTGGCGACACAACCGCTCATGCCGCCATGCTGTGGGAAACTTCGCAGGGCAAGTTTGCCGAATCTTCGGACGCCGAAAAAACATCACTGCTCGACCAAGCAAGCGCGTTGGATAAACTCAAGGCAGCGTATAAAGACACTGCCTCAGATGTGAAAAGTTCCGCGAAAACAATGAGTCAATCTTTGAAAGACGCAGCGGACGACGCCAAGGATTACGCGAAAGCCCAGGAAGATAAGTGGCAGAGTTTCCAGGATTGGGCAAAGAATACGGTCTCCGGCTTGCGAACTTTCGCTTCCGATACCGTTGCCGCCGTCAAAGATCAACTGAAGCAAGAAAAGGACTTGCGCGACAAGGGGCTTGATGATGCCAAGAGTCGCTATCAAAAAATGGGCGAACTGGGCCGGAACGCAGCAATGATCATGTCGAACACGACGATGTTTGCGAAGCAACCAGATAAGGAGTTTGGTCCGGGCGATATGACTGCCACAAACGTACGATCCGCCGCCGAAAAAGTCAGGCAAGGAATGAAAGATCAGGCAGCGATGCAGGCGTACGCGGAGCAGCAAATCGGTGTCGGCGGCCCAATCGCCGCTCTTGACGCCATAGTGAACGCGAAAGACGCGACGCTCATTGATCGACTCCTATTGAAGTCCGGTTTGGTCGCGACGCTGCAGAATATCGACCGGACACTGAGCAAGCTGAATCCGACTCCAGCGTCGACATTCTAACGGGGTAACGCAATGCCAATCTACGGAGAACGCACAAGGCGAAAGCTCCATAACGATAACAAGGGGACCACGGGAACCATCGTCTATCTGTGCGACTGGGCAGACGTTGACCCCGCGCCGCTCACTGACTCACTCTTGCCGGTTGTTGGCGATCCGTGGGTAGATCCGGGCGGGATGCCGCAGAGTTATCTCCGGTGCGTGAGCGTTGATGCCGACGAGGGTAATGGCTTCGAGTGCGAATACACCGCGCAATACTCTACCGAGGGCAGGCGAGGCAGCGAACACGAGGAAGCCTATTGCGAGTGGAGTCTGGACCTGAGCATGGAGCCCGGCCCGGACGATACTGGCTGGAGATGGCTGACTGGACGGAACTACGTCAAGGACAAAGTGGCATTCCAAGTCCCCGTCGCTCTTCTGACCGGCAAGGTGCGCCGCGATATGCCTCCGTACGACGCCGTGGTCAGCTGCATGGGAAAGGTGAACAATGCCGAGTTCCAGGGGTTCGCGAAAGGCTGCGTATTATTCCTCGGTGCGAGTGCGGACAACTCCATCGACGCCGAGGGCAACATCCTTTCCTCGGGCGTGATCTACAAGTTTTCCATCAAGCGCAGTCGGGCCACAACCGGCGAGGACGCTCACAACTATTTCTGGCGACCGCCCGAGCAGAAACTCGACGCGCAAAATAATCCTTTGACGTGGCATACGGATGAGTTAGAGGCAAAATATCACATCCCGCTACTTGATCTGGACCCGGTTGCCTACCCAGACTACACGGACGCAATGCACACCGCTCTTGGGACCATAATCGCCCGAGACCATCCACAGTCCGGCGATCCGGTCACGCTGAACCAATTCTGCGGAGACTCGAAAGCGGCGGCGGACTTGACGAACCCCGCGGGCATCGGCGGCTGGGACATGATGGTCGATACAGCCGAGGCGCCCTACTACGAGGAAGCCGACTTCACAACCGATCTCGACATACCGGAGCCAAGCTGATGTTAACGCCACGCGAGGAAGCGCGAATCAGGGCTTTGGAGCGGCGCCAAACCGCGATGGAGAACATCCAGGGCGGAGTTGGCATTATGGTTCAGCGGACCCCCGGCGGCGTCTCCATCCACGCGAAGCCAACCAAAGTAGTGGCAGGCGGTCGAATAGCAGCGGCTGTCGTCGACAATGGCGGGATCGTCAATGAACTGTACCCTTTGTGGCTGAACACTCGAATCTACCGGTCGGGCGAGCGAGTGGTGTACAAACCATCCGGCGCCACCTACCACTATATCTACGAGTGCTCAGTCGCCAATACGGTCACGACTCCGCCGGACACGACTCCGCCGTGGACACTGATAACCGTCGTGCCTGCCGACCAAGGTGGCGGGTATCCCGTCGAGTGGGACGAAACATACCAATATTCTTTTGGCGATCAGGTTATGCACGGCACACCGTTCCAGATGACTGTCTACGAATCACTCATGGTCGGCGAGGGTAATTGGAATGCAGGGAACGTCCCTGGCACAGACCCAGCAAAATGGGAGGTTGTTGATGTCATGATCCTTGGGCTTGTCGTATGGCCTGGGGTAGAGGATAATGTGGTGGCTACATTCACGCCGTATTCTCGGCACGTCGTCACTGATGTTCGCTTTTACCTGGATGGAAGCACCGGTTATTATTCGTTTGGACATAGCAGGATGGCCTATAACAAGGCCGGCGAACTGACTTCTGACGCACCTGACGACTATGTAATCTGGGCCGACGCCCTGGAGTGCGTGCCGGTATGAGCGTTTGGTATCGGTGCTCGAAATGCGGTCGGTTCCCGATCACGGATGCGCTGAAGCTCGAAGCCTCTGAGATTCTGGCAAAGGCCGCGCAGACCCCCGTGCTGCCCTGCCCGCGATGTGGCACGAAGTCTAGGCGGTGTGGTTGATGGCTGCCGAGTGGTACCGGATGGCCCTCAAAGACGGCGAGCCGACCGAGAAGGTGCTGACTGTAGCGGCGACAATAAACGGACGCTCACAGGCATTCACATCGTACGTGGGGCACATCGCTCCCGACCCGGATGGTTGGCCTAATACAGCCAGTGGCACACTTGCCGCTGTGCTAGCTGCTGTTGGAGTTTCCGCGTATGCTTACTGCAACCGTGGATGGGACAGCGGCTGGGAACAGATAGACACCTGGGGTTGGCATATAGCGAGCAATGAAGAGCGCAGTTGGGATGTAGAGTTCCCTGTTGAATCTGAATACCCTCTCGGCCCATTTCCTCCGGGAACGATAATATCAGAAGGCAGCAAGCGAATCGAGATAGAGGTGCGCGGCGATATTCACCGCTACGGGATGCTGGACTATCCGGCAGTATCGAGCAATCTTGCCGTCAACGAAGTCCAGATGACTCACGGCGGAATCATCCCTGAGCCGCTTTCCCATTGCCAGTTGTACGTCAAGGACGTGGTGAACACTTGGCACGTTACAATCAAGCTCGATGGCGAGATTCTGTCCGACCCTTCGGGGCAGTTTGATGTTGAGTGCGGCGCGGGTGCGGATGGCGATACCAGCGAAAGCATCTCCGTCGATATGCGGTGCTTGGGTACACTATGGAATAGTCCTGGCTTCGAGGCCGTAACGGATGGAGTCTACACCCGATCTCCCAACAATGTTTGTTCGCAGAGCCGCGCATATACACAGAGCTACCCGCTTGATGATATAGTGTTGGGCTCGACGTGGATAGTAGGCGTAGAAGGCCAAGAGTCTGGAGAGGGTTCGATGTGGGGTCATTGGGAGGATAGTGTAGGTTCTACCGCAGGTGAAGTTTCTTTCCAGATGGGCAACGGCACGTTTTCGATAGCGGGAGGTCTGGCAATGGGGTATTGGCCTACGGCTGGGCCAAGCGGCTACAACGCGCAGTTCGGCTGTTCGTTCGTGGATTCCATTGGACCTTACCCGATAAGCTATGCCCAAGATATCAAAAACATGGACGAGGTAGACCGCTCGCCTGTTGACTTGCAGACACACGAACGGCATTCGGCGTTCACGGATACCCCGTTCGAGGAATGCGATCCCGTGATTGGGCCTTGGACGCCGCCGAGTGGCTTCCGCTATAACTACTACAATAGCCTGGTTGAGTGGCCTTACGGCGCCGAACTGCTGATGACCACCGAATGCTCGATTGCGTATACCGGCAAGATCGACTTTCACCCGCAGCCGACTATGGGCGGCTCGCTCTGGGGATACCTCTACGGCGGATATGAACCTGACGAGCACTATGAGGACGTTGGGCCGTGGGCGGGGGAATATCTCGCGCACGGCGATCTGTCTATGCCCGGAGTGCTGGATGGGACGCTCAAAGAGCCTGCGTGGGCGGCATTCCCCTCTGCCGGCTTGGAGCATTATGATAACATCCCGCTCGTGGCCGGCGATGAGAGGCTTGATCACGAGGAAGCGTTGACGTTGACGCTCCACGCGCCGGGTCTGGTAGCGACCCCGCTTGTGTTCACGAATGCGGCGATCACGTGGGCAGACACCGCCTGCACATCCTCCGTGGTATCTGGCAAGCGACACGTCGTAGTGGCGGCAGGGATAACGAACGCGAAGATAGAGGATACTGCGACTCTTGATACCAACATACGCATGACCGGAACGCGCTTCGCTAAGGTCTGCTGGCAGGCGAGTGTCAATGGCGCCATTGCTGTCCTGCACTTGGGCAAGCATTCGTGGAACCTCACGGCAGTAGGCACGGGGCCGCAGACAACGCTTATCGACCTGTGCAAGCCCGACGCCACGACCGGCGGGGACGGGTTGCAGCAGAGCCTCATAGAGAAGGAATTGCCGCTTGACCGTTCGGGCGCGGGCGGGGTTCGGCTCGCAGACGCGAGTTACGATTGGGAGATGGACGCCGGTTGGGGCGTGGGCCGCGTCAAGAGCGTTAAGATCGACTGCCCTACCCCTGACTGCACATACGATTTCGAGTCTGTCTACCTCTACCGCAAGACCGCGCTCGAAGGCGGGTTCGCCAAGTTCTATGTCGTGCCTCCATCCGGGCCGTGGAACGACTCCTGCGAAATGACTGACTTCGCTTGGCACGACAGCGGGGAGATATACGTGGACTCCGAGCGGGTTGACAAGGTGTCCGCCATTCGGAAGGGCTTCCTCGTGATTGATGGGGCAGTGGTGTGGGAGCTGATGGCGGGCTACGTTGTCGAGGTCAACGACGATCTGTATATCGACCCAAGCCACACCGCGAATCCGTACTACGACTACCACTACTGGAGGCTGAGTCGGTTCGCAGGCTTAGGGTTGGGCTATCCGCTTGATGACTACACTCTCACAGACGGCGACCCGGACGCCACGAAGTACGACGTGAACGGCGCGGTGACTATCACTCCTGGAACGTTCGGAACAGACCTCGTTGGCGAGCATTGTCTGATCGCGTTCCTGCGCGGCGGGGTCTACGAGCCGGTTGACGACGTGATAACGGTCGGGCTCAGCATCATGCCGCGCTACTTCAACATCGTGCCAGGATGCGGACTCCTGCCGACAGGTTCATACAAGCGGTTTCGGGGGCAGGTTTATGGAGTGGCGTGGAAAGAAGATGGTGGGGTGTTTGTTCCGGACGCTAGCGGGGTCGTCACTGAGGATCTACGCGGCGGGTCGGCTGGCGAGGACGGCGGCTTGCCGGTATATGCAGACGATCTCGGAGACTTCATCTTCGAGGCGGTGAATACGAAAGGGCAGGCGGCGATAACATCGCTCTACCCGAGTGGGCCGACATGTGTTGACCTACGAAGTCGGTTCTATACGCGAGTGGCGCGGCTCAACTCGAACTGCACCGAGGGCCTGCACCTGCGCTACTGCTCGACAACCGGCAAGATCGTGATAACGCCAAGCGGCAAGCCCGCATTGACGTGCTGTGATGAAGCGTAACAGCTTCCGGTCGGCAGACCGGGAGATCCCGACCGTGGAAGGTCTGTGGGGTTAGCCCGGCCCCTTGCCTTGCCCAGGGCCAGACCTTCCGCGGTTCCCTCTCACGCACAAGAAGGAGGAATCCACGCTTGCCGCGTCTTATTCTGCATTGGCGGGTTAAAGCCTGCCTGCTACGATCTGACTGCACAAGGAGTATTGGATGAACGACACAGTAGCACTTATACTCTCCATAGTAGGGGCGATCTCGCTCGTGGCGGGCGCGGTGTCCGGCGGCTGGCTGAAGTCGCTCAAGGAAACCAACAATCTCCTACGTGAGCAAAACGAGGCCCTGAGAGAACAGTACAGGGTGCAGACCGAACGCTATACGGCGGTCGTGCAGGCATCCGCCTTGCTGCAAGGCAAGATTGATGTGCTCGCGACCCTGCCGCTGAAAGGTATAGCGCAGTCGCTCAAAACCTTATCTGTCGCGCACAAAGACCTGGTAGAGAGTAATAACAAGATACTCGACATACTCGAATCCTCAGCCGTGACGCTGGCACTGGAAAACCGGCAAGTGGCGGCAGAGGTAGAGCACGTGCGAACGGAACTGGCAAACCATCCAGCAATATAGTAGAAAGGAGTTACCATGCCAGAGTTTATACTTGAGTTTATGAAGTTCATGCAGCATCCCGACTTCCTCGCATTGGGGACGGTCGCGGGGCTCGCGGCTTTTCTGAAGCTGATCGGTGTGCCGGCCATCAAGGCGGCTGCCACAAAGATCGGAAAGCCATTGACCGGCACGGCTACGGTTGTGGCCGCGTTTGTAGCATCACTTATCATCGCCGAGGCAGTCGGCTGGTACAGCCACGGACTGATGAGCGCCGCCATCGCCATGGAGATGGTCGGCGTGTCGGTCATGGCGACGTGGACCGCACTCGGTATGCAGTCTACTGCGACTGCGATCGTCAGAAGCAAGGAGTCATGAATTGAAAACCCTATCCAGTATCCTACTCATCGTCGTGTTGTGTTTGGCAGCACTCGGCCAGCCGGCGATCGCCCAGACGAACTTACTCGCCGACACCGGCTCGTTTACGGTCTGTTACGCTCACTCATTCAAGGGTAGTGCGGACGGGCTTATCGGCAAGCTCGGCGTTGACCTTTGGAGTAAACAGTTGTCCGGCGACCGGACGCTCGCCGCCGGCGTGGATCTCGTTGCGGTCCCGCAGGACGGCAAGGCGAAGTTCGGCATAGGCGGGAGCGTCACGATCGGGAATGGAATTATCGGGTTGGGGCTCGGAGTTGCATATCTCCCCGGCGACTGGGGCTGGTCGTGGACTGTCACCGCTGTTCAACTAAAGTTCTGAGGGTGCATAGATGAGATCGCCGACAACGGGCTTCAACATCATCGCGATAAACATGGCGCGGCTCCTGGCTCTGGTAAAGCAGACCGAGGGCCGCGTCGCCTACCTTTATGGGAGCAAGCCACACGCCGGAATTGACGCGGCGAAGATCAAGACTTCCGACTGCTCGGGATACCTCCGTTGGTTGCTGCCGCTTTCCGCAAGCGAACATGTCGACGTGCCAGACGGGTCTTGGACTCAAGGGGAGTGGTGCAAGAAGCAAGGCTTCAAGGCAACCTCCTACAAAGATACTGCGGCACTGACGGACTTCCGATTACGCATGGCGTTCATCCCGAAGAAGGGCAAGAAGCCTGGCCACGTGGTGTTGATTCTCAATGGGCGGACCATCGAGTGCTGTGGTGGCCGCGGTGTCTGCCGGCGACTCTGGCATACGCCTGTGCTGGCCAAGGGTATCACCGCCTGTTATGTTCTGACCGATCCAATGGATTAAGGCATGGTTATCATGACCAACCCTCCGACCGGCTGGACGATGTTTCCCAAATGCCAGGGCTGTCATTGGCGCGGCGGTCATTTCGGCTTGCTGTGCGAACTTTTCGGCATGCCGATTTGGATGGTCGATGAATGGTTGAATCCATCCACCCCTGCCAATCCTGGCAGTTCCGTTTAGCCGGAGGTATTCTGAGCCGTTTCTGGGGGCAGCGTCGCGGAATCGCGCCGTGCAACGGCACGAGAGCCGAAGAATGGGATCGCGCTATCCCTTTCCCGTAAGGCTCGGATTGTGGCCCATCCGATAGCAATAAAGCGAGCAGTCCGTTTCCTCGCATCGCCGCACCTCTGCATCATTGTTTCCGCAGCAGTCCATGCATTGTGCCCGGATAGTTTTGAGACTTGAGATGCCCGCCGGTTTCTTGTTGAGCCGAAACCGACAGGATGGGCATTCGGTCGCTCCGCATTCGCGGACCTCGACCGCCTGTTCGAGGCAACAGTAGAGGCAATGAATGCGCACTGCCTTCATTGGGCCAACGTGTTTAGTGACGGTTGTGGTGTTCATCAAACGACTCTCGCCTTTCTACCTCGGCGGATGCGCCGCAGCGCGAGGAATAGATTCGAGCAGTTCAAGGGAACCCATATCAGGTTCAGCCCCGCGACCCATGGCGATCCCCACCGGAAACATATATAACTGGCGCCAATGCCGACCATGGCCCCGAATCCCGACGCGATTGCCATGCCAATGTCCGTTGTAAGCCATTGCCAAAACTTCATTTCGTCCCCACTCTCGCCTTTCCTGTCCGTAGTAGTTCCGCAACGTCAGCGTTGCTCAGGTTATCCTTGACCAGATCACTGGCCTTGATCTTCCTCGGCGGCAACATGGGCAATGCGCCGCAGTTCCTCGGATACCACAACCCCATCTTGATCGCATGGGCCATCGCAACCGCCGCGGCGTCGTAAACATGATCGCTTGCCCCTGGGAGTTTGAGTCCGAGCGCAGCCTGCGCGAACTCGCGAGCGTCCTTCTTCTTCTTTGTGCCGAGCACCGAATGGGTGGACGCGGGATTGTAACCCGTCTCGGCGAAGAGTCGGCAAACGCCCTGGACCTCAACCGCCTTGTGTGAGGTCGGTCGGCCTGGCATCTGGACAATCTCGGATAGAACAATGATCGGCTCGGGGTCAGCGTCGATCGCTCGCTGAAGCCAAGCGACGGTACTCTGGACCATCCCCTTGCGCCCATCACCAAGGATAGGGATGGTCCCGTAGTCAATGACGGCGACGCGATCCTGCGCGAAGTCGAGCAGGCAGAAGCCAGTCGCCTCGCCTGGGTCCAGTCCCAGTATCCGTATTACCTCCGGCCCCTTGGCGCTATTCATCGCGGGCCTGCTTGATCGCCTCATCTACAGCCTGCTTCAATACGGCCCACCTCTCAGCCAATAAGCGTAGTGCAGCCCCCTTGTCCTTGCCGGGGTAGGCAGTCAGCAACCGCTCGCAGTTGTTTCGGATGCTGGCATACCAGAACTCCCTGCCGTGGTTCATATCATACTCAAGATCAATTCGCACTTCCGTATCTTTAGCCATCCCCGTCCACCTCCAGCGCGTGCTCGGCGAGAGCCCTTAAACAACGGTGCGTGCCCTCCTGCGTTATCGCCTCACCTTGTGCTAGATAAAGTGCGCGCCGGATGGCAAATGACGGCGTATGGGCATTGATTATCTGCACGGCAATGCTCAACGCTTCTTCCGCCACTGCTCTGGCCTCGGCGCGCTCCACAAGCTCACAGAGGGCGTAGTACCCGCCATGCAGTATCTCGGCCCTCAACTCCGCCACGCTCGCTGTCTTCAAGTTACTCATCGGTCGCTCCTTTCTATCGTGTCTGGATTTACACCCGCCTCCAAGTACGGCCTCAAATCGGCTTTGATGTATCGGTGCAAGCCGAGCTTATCGCAGAGCCGCGCAGCCTTATTCGCGAAGTCGTGCCAGTCGATTGCCTCCACCCGCGCTTTCCACTCCGGCGAAGGCCAGTCCGTTTGTGCGCCGTGGTTGAACTTGCCGATCTTGCAGTAGGAGAGATATTCGCTCGCCGACTCTATCAAGTGCAGAGTTTGCGAGGGATGTATCACGGGCTCGAAACTCGCGGCAGTAGTAATGCCGAGGCGATAAGCGTCATGCAGCCCCATCAGTCTGGCGTGTGTTGGCGCAGCGAAAGGCTCCCATGCCGCCAAGTCGTCACCATCACATAAAGTCAGTGTCGCCCAGTATTCATCGCCTTCCTTGAGCCTCCTGACGACATCGAGAGCAGACCCTTTAGTGAGTAACCGCACGGCGTTGCCGCTCGAATGGACGATGTCGATTGCGGGTTTAGTAATCTCATCAATGAGTCCACGATGGCAGGGTATAGGGTCGCACGCGAAGCACAGGAATAGCGGTTCGGGTAACGGGTGCGGTATGCCCTTGCGCTTCGTTAAGTCGTATTCCAGCCGCGCAAGCACATCCGGCGCGGGTACAACCTGCGCGTTGAATGCGGCGCGGGACCGCCGCATTATCGCAGGCCCGAAGCAATACTTACAGCCGTTGGTGCAGCCGTTGTAGAGGTTCGCGGCGTACCCGTGGTTGGCATATTCGCCTGCCCTACCAGATGGTGTGTAGATCAACTGCCTCACGGCGCCACCTCCCCAGTTACGCACGCTTTTCTGATCTCAAGGCACTTTCGTCCCGTAACTGCCTTTGCCCCCGCTCCCACCGCGATTGCTGCCACACGCCGCGCAGTCAGGTCATAGTGTCGATCTTGATACCATGCCCGCTTCAGCCCTATTAAATCAGCGAATGCATGTAACTCAGCCTCCGTATCCGCGACTAAATGGACGCCATCGGTATAGGTCATGGCTTCACCTTCCCATCCCCGCGCAGGCGGGCAATCAGGTCGGCCAGTACGGGACTCGTGCAGTCTCCGTTACCTCTTAGCGTATGCGGACAATGACTCAGCAACTCCGCCGCCGCGAGTGCATCGGCCCTTAGATTGGCGAGTTCGGCGTTCCGGCAGGCGGGGAAGTTGGTTTTGTGCGCCCTACCGTAAGCATCAACCATCGGCAACCCACACTTTGGGCAGTTCATTTCGCACCTCCACCCAGCTTCTCCCCGCCCGCCGCCGCGATCTTGGCGAGGTCAACGCCGCTATCCTTGAGCGTCTGCACGAAGGTCTTCTCGTTTGTCGAGTACTCAGCAATCGCCCCTACCATCTCCCGCAGCATCGGTTCGCTCTCAGCGAGGCGTCCTGCGCGGGTTACGAGTTCTCTCCGTGCGGCTTTGCCTTTAGGCGTTTGCCACTCGGCGCACTCCGCCAACTCCGCCGCGCTCATCTCGGCCAGCGGCATGGGAGCCGGTCCCTTCGCGCGGAACAGTGGCTTTCCCCTGCCGCAATCGGAGGTCGGCGGCTCGAAGCACCTTGTACCGTTGAGCGTGCAGTCATTGCAGTCAGGGTTAACGGCAGGCGCGGGCGTGTCGCGGGCAGTCCATTTGGGTTTACCCAGAGCGGCGTAACAGGAATTGCAAGGTTGGCGCTCCAAGGGCCTGTCGCGATGCTCGCAATCCTTGCAAAGCCGCTCCACCGGCTCGCTCGCCAGGGCGCGCTTGGCTATGTGACGCAGAGTGCGGCATATAGCGAGGGTGTCACCGCCATATATCGTCTCAGCCTCCGCCCTCGTGCAACTCATCGGAATCAGGTCATCGTTCGGTTTGTCCATCATTCACTCTCCTTTTCTCGTTTGAAATCCGACAACAATGCCGGCACCTTGCCGGACTCAATCATCTTGGTTATCTCGGGCAGCGCATAGTCTGCGACCGTGCGATTGTTCGCCATCACCAAATATGGCATAAACTCCGCATCGAATGGCGCACCGTTCTCCACGAGTTCGAGTTTTGCTTTGACTGCGAGCGCAAGGGCTCGCCAAATACGGCGGCACTCCTTCTGCCACTCCGCAGTTATCTGAGCGTCGGATGTCCGCTCGCGCCCTGTCTCCGTTAGCCCAAACCGCTTTTCGTCACGACCGGGCATCTTCATCAGGATGCGGACATTGCGACCCTTGTAGATAAACCCGACGCCGTTCCGGTCGGCATCCTCGATCAGCAAGAAGCCCGTTGCACCGTATCGCGTCACGACGGTTTGGCGGATCTCCATCATCGACTTCTCGATGGAAACATTCGTATCTTCGGCGTATCTGCCCATGAATAGCCCTCCCTGCATCGTTGCCGACCCCGACAGATCGGCAACATCCAAGGAACGCCGTCACTTCTTGGCGTAGATCTCGTACTCCGCGTCGATGACTTCGGCAGTGATCATGCCCTTGCCAAGCACCTTGACCCCGCCTCGATCTGGCGCAACCGCAGTGACGGTTGATGGCCCGGTTCTTGCGCCGACCGTTCGGAACTTCTCCTGCTTGACGATCGGGATCGCATGATCGCCAGCCTCACAGCGCTGGAACAGGAGATCGTAGAGACAAGCAAGCGATTTGCCATCCTCAAACGGGTCGGTTGTCGGCTCGGCCTCGGCCTCTACCGCTGGACTTTCTGCCGGCGCTTGCTCAGTGGCTTCTTCGACCGCCTCAGTGGCGGCTTCTTCGACTGGGGCTTCTTCGGCAACTGGCTCCTCCTGCGCGGGAGCGATCTCTGCGGTCAGCTCGGGCGTCACGATTGCTTCTTCTGCCGCCTCGGGTTCGGGCTCGACAACCGCCTCCTCTTCGGTATGGACCTGCCCGATATTGCCCGCGTCTTGAGCAGCGAGATCGGAGGGGGTCTGAACCGGCTCCTCGGGCACTTCGCCTTCAGTCGGGCCAGCCGCCAATGCATCTTCGATGTTCGGCTCCGGCTCGTCGGACATGATCGGAGTGAAGCCGTTCTGTTCTGCCATGCGATTCAACGCCGTCTGTGCGAGGTCGAATGTCTTGTCATCCTCATTGCTGAGGACCAGATATGTCGTTTCCTCGCCGTCCCGTTCGCGTCTGATCGACCAGCAGGTATCGGTCGGTGTCCGGTCAACGCTGAGCCGATGCGGCGGGTCCTGCGTATTCTGGTAGCAGATCGCAGGGAGGGTCTGCTCGGCTGCATCTTCCTCCAACGGCAAGCTCACCGATTCGAGCGCGATGTAGCCGTAGGCCGACAGTTCGTTCTTCTCCGCCCATGCGTCGAGTTCGGCCTGAGCGTCGAGCGGATACTCGTGTTCGCCAATCTCGTCGGTTTTGATCGGCTTAGCATCCGTGCCGTCCGGCTTGCAGGAGAAGCTCGTGAACACCACGCGGTTGCCCTCGGCATTGTCGTCTTGTGCGATCCGCGATACGATCGGATCGCCCTTGCCCCAAACCGTGCCGTAACCCTCCGGCGCGACCGGCTTGTAGCCGCGCTCGACCTCGCACCACTGCTTGAGCGCCTCGCGAGCCAACTGCTCGGTAGGGTGCATGTCGTTCGGGAAGTCGAGGTCGGCGACTTTCGACTTCGGCCCGCCTGCGATGATATCGAGGGTGAACTCGCCCTCTTCCTCAACAACGGTTATGCGATCTCCGTCGGCGTTGAGGTAGTCGCCGATCGGTTTGATCTCGATAGGCGGGAGCGTAATCGAGTCCGGGTCGGCATCCTCTGCGGTTGCCGCTCTTGCGTCACGATCGGCAATCTCCCTGCCCTTAGAGGCGAGCAGTCGGCCGTATTCCAGCGACTTGACCGTGATGCTTACCGCCTTGCCGAGCAGTTCGCGGATAGCGTCGCTCGGTTCGTCAGTAACGCAACTCAGCGGAGTCTCGAAGAGAAACTGCTGGACTGCGACGTCGCCTTTCATTCCCATCGGCGACTTGAGAAAATGCCCGTTGATTGTGAAGCTCTGCCTCGACGGGTCTACCGGCGATTCCGGCATTCCTGGAAGTTCTGGTTGTCTGTCATTGCTCATGGTTTCTATTGCCCTTTCTGTTTGCGAGATTCTACTATATGGTTGATGGTTCGACTCTGACATGAACCCCAAACGTGTCGGGGTGGTTGACGACGAGATTCCCGACTGCGGATTGGACAGACGGCCCCTCTCCGGTTCTGCCGTCAGCCATGCAAGCTAGATACTTTTTGAACGATTGCACGACGACGATCGCTTTTGGCTTGTCGGTCGCGCCTCCTGAATGTCCAACATTCCGTTTCCCTCCCTCTTTCATCATGCCGCCAACGGGTGGAGTCGGCGGTCGCTCGCCCTCGTTGGCAAGCACCTCGAAGTCTGAGCACCCACCCGCCATGTGTATTCCCGGCGAACACTCGATCTCTATGTCGTTCCGCCACACATTCCCGTCCGCCAGCGATACGTCTATCCTCGATACGGTTCCGACCGACCCTGTTCGCTTATGACGGACGCGCTGCTTGAGTACAAACGGCGAGCTTTTCGGCAACCCCAGTGGCTCGACATCCGGCATCCCGAACAGCGTCCACTTCAGCCGCGTATACCAGGGCGCACTCCGAACTTGCAGCCGCTCGCGCAACAGGAAGTTGACCGACCGCATGGTTTGATCCGCCCGCCCATCAATCGCTTCTAGATCGAGCGGCTCGGCAAGCGCAACCGTATTCTCCACCAGCTTCAGGCGCGAGTCGATGTCCACGAAGTTCTCCTTGCGGAGTCCTTGGCTCCGAACCAAGCTTGACAACCGCTTCCGATAACGACCAACCTTGCGCTCGAGTCTGTCCATCTTCGCCGCGCGTTGGATCTCGCCTGCCTCGACGGAGGCAAGGATCTCGGACACCGACCCAACAGAGGCAGAAATTGTTTCCTCTGCCGCCTTGACTCGGACACCGAACCCGGCGACGGTTCGCTTTAGGTGTTCAAAGAACAACTGATACGTCTCGCACTTCTTCAGCCTACGCTCAATCTCGGCAAACTCTTTGTCCTTAGAAGCCGCCATCATTGCCCCTCACTTTCCGCGCACAATGCGTCGTAGAACTGCGTCAATTCATCCATCGTGAAGTCGGTCAAGTTCGCATGACGCTCGGTGAACGCCTGAATCTTGACCGCCTGGCCCGGGACCGGGATCTGCATCTCGGTCATCTTCTCGTTGATCGTCTGCCGAAGGACTTCTTCCTCGGTCGGCTCGGCTGTTGGCGCGTTTGTTGGCTCGGCGGACTTGAGCGCAGCCGCCCTTGCACCGTAGATCGCCCTCACTTTCACCATGTCCGCATCGTTGAATTGAGTCTTCGCGGCATTGGTCAGCGAGTTGAGTGCGGCGATAGTCTCGCACTGCTCTGCCTGCTTTGCGAAGTCTTCGACGGTTGGCGCCGGAGGCGCGGCGGCGGCAACCGGCACGGGTTCGGCTTTCTTCGCGCCGCCCTTTGCCCATTCGGCGATTCGCTTGCCGCATTCCCTGCCAAGTAGTTGGCCGTGCGGGAACAGTTCTTCATGCTGCTTTTCGAGCTTTATCTTGGTCGGCATACCCGGATTGACTGCATGCAGCATGAACGATACTGTCATCTCGTACATCATGCCCTTGCCGCAGACGGGTTCCCATTCAGGGGTCGGCCTCGCGACCAACTTGCCATCTTTGCTCATGAAGCTCTTTTCCTGCGCTCGCAGGCAGAATATCAGCGGTATGGTTGAAGAGCAGGCCAATAGGGTTTCAAGCATCCTTTGTCGATCTCGCGAAGGTTTGACCCACGATAACGGAGTCAGCTTCTCAGCCAATTCCCACTCGTTCTTGTTCGGATTCTTTGCCTTTGCTCGTTTGACCATCTCTTCGAGCGCAGTGCCCTGCGTGTCAAGATACCCGCCGGCCCCGTTATGCTCATGGCTGAACGAGTCGAGCACAATCGCACGATACCCCTTGTTGTAACCATACTGGACTGCATCTTCGTATCGCGCAGAACTGTAGGGAGCGACAAACTCCATGTGGTCGAAGTTGAAGAAGTCGGCATAATGTAGGGCGCGTTTATTCTCGGTGTCGATCACGAGAAACTTCTCGCCCGGGCCGACGATGCCCGTTGCCATTTCCATCGCCGACCATGTTTTTCCGCTCGCTGTTCCGCCGGCGAGTCCGATGAACAGCCCAACATTCGCCCTGATTGCTGGTTGGATTATCCAATCACTCATACAAGTGCCTCTTCGGCGTCCATCAACTCCCGGTCCTGAAGCTTCTTCAGTTCCCAAGAGGGCAAATCAATGCCACATATCTCCTTGGGGTAGCCCGGCCACTCGCCCGATGCCAAGCACCGACGCCAGAGCTTGACCCCGGTTTCGACCTCCTGCCATCCGAGTGCTGCAAAGGCCGGTCTCAACTCCACGAACGAGCAGAGGAACGGATCGCTCGTTTCCTGGAACATGAAAACGAACCGCGGCTCCCGCTCGGCATACGTGCGAACCCCCCATTTGTAGAGGCAGTCCTGGATGTGATAGCCCATGTTCAGGATGTGCCGGTCGAGGTCGGTCGGATTCGCCGACAGCCCAGTTGTCTTGTAGTCCAGGATGAACGTTTCGTCATGCGGCATCCAGTCCGGTCGGATCTTCAACCAGACGTCATCCTCCTGCCAGATAAACGACCGCTCGGACTTACCCTCCGCCAACAGATCGTTGATGCCCAGTTCCGACTCGCGCAGTTGTTGATTCGCCGCTTCGACCATACGCGATACGCGGTCCCACTCCTTCTGCTTCAGCGGGATCTTGCCGGCCATCCGCGCGTTGTCGCGAGCCAGCTTCGCCGCGGTAGACTGGTAGCTATCGAACGGGATGATCTCCACGTTATCTTCGCCTTCGAGCAGTAGCGCATGTGCCGCCCTGCCGATGTCGAACTTCGACTCATCGGCCTCGCCCTCGGTGAACGAGGGATTCAGCGCCGGATGGTTGAGGAATGCGTGCAATGGACTCTTGTTGAGCAGGTCCTTCAACACGCCAGTTGATAGGCACGGCGCCGGGTAACTATCGCCGTGGTAGATGTCTTCGGATAGTCCGTCGTAGATTCCGGGTTCGATCATTGAGGGCCTCCTGACCTTTCGGGCAATCCATCTCCAGCATATTCGCATCGCGGAGGGCATTGCTCCAGAGGACACTCCACGCACGGGTCCTGCCCCTCGATAGGAGTCAGCGTCAATGCGTCAACATCCACGCAACCTGCCTTGCCCGTGATGCTTGCGACCAGCGTGCCGCACATTATGTACGGCTCACTGTCCACCGTGTGTCCGGTCGATGTTACCGGGCCTCCAATGAGGCTGTGATAATCAACCTTGTCGCCAATCTTGGGCTTCTTCATTCCGCCACCTCGCCCTTTGCCCGATCTTCGACTGTTGGCGCATACTCGAAGTACCACTGCTTGAGGGCGGCATCCTTGGTATCGCCGAACGCGGCTTGCCCGTCCTGAATATTCTCGCCAAGCAAGGCACACCACTTGTCGCCATCCTGGAATACCTTCGGGCCTTCGCGCCCGTCTCGAATGACAACACTAACGTCCTGTCCGTCGGCCACGCGCTCGATGAACACTTGCGCCTCGTAATTCTCAGCCATCTCGGCCATTGCCGCCATGCTCGTTTCGTCAAGCAGCGACCCATCGCGAATCAGGATGATCCGCAGTTCGGGGTTCGCGCTCAAGCCCATCGCGACTGCGATCTGAAGCTGCTCTGCACTGGACGCCTGATCGAACGGGATGCCGTTGACCAGGATGCCGTCCGATCCGAACGTCATTCCCTTGACCGGGAAATCGGCCGCGGCGATCAGTCCGGCCTTTGTCGCGACGATCTCTTCGAGGCTTGCCGTGCCGGTCTTGTATGTATCCGACATCTTCGCGTATTCGTCGGCCAAGTGCTTGCGTTGCACAGCAGCGCGGACCCGGCGATTGACAGTTTCGGCATTCGCGATCTGCTCGGTCAGTGGCGCGGTGTCGGTATCGACAAGACCTTCCGCCGCTTCCTTTGCGGCGTCAATATCTCGTTGGATGCGATCGCGTTCGGCGATAGCTTCCCTGAGTTGGGATTCTAGTCGAGTTACCGACACTTGCGCCACAGCGAATCGCGCACCTCCGTCTGTCACGCGACTGCGGACTGCGACATGTTCCGCGTTCTGAACCCTGATCGACTCTAACTGGCCGACCAGATCGGACACTACAACCTCGGCTGTCGGCGCATCCGCGTCTAACGCGATCGCGTCCAACTGAGCCTTGATCGCCTTGCCGTCACGCCCGATGTCGCGCCGTTGCTGTTCGATCCGCTCGTATTCGGCGTCGAGTTCGGTGAAGTCGAGTTTGAGAATCCGCATCAGCGTTATGATCTGCTCTTGCGGCTTCATCCGAATGAACGCGAGCGGGTCGAAGCTCAGATCGCCAACCCACTTGTCGAGCAACGCCTGCGGCGTCGAGCTCTTGAACCCATCCTTGTTCTTGACCTCGATGTAGCTGTCCGTCTGCGTGAATCGCCGAGTGACCGTATATTCCTCGGTCTCGACGATGACAAACCCGCTTTCGGCTCCCTCATGGATCGGCTTCTTGCAGACGTGACCCTTGCCCCCGAGTGCCATTTCGATGGCGTCGAGCGTCGATGACTTCCCGGCGCCGTTCGGCCCGCCGATCACGATCATATTGCCGTCCGGCGTGATCGTGACGGCTTCGAGCCTCTTGATGTTCTCGGCCTCTAATCTGATGATATGCATGTTTCAGAATCCCCTTTCTGTTTTACGTTCTCGGTCGGCGGTCTTTGGCTTCATTGTCAGCGACCGCGCCTAACTGTTCGATGACCTGCCGGATCTTCGCGATCTGTGTCGCCCGATCAGGGCAGTAGTTTTCCAGTTCGTCGAGGATGGCACCGATCTCGGTGTACGGCTCGGCAATCTCCATGTCGTCGGGCACCACGATCTTGTGAAAGACCGAGCACCCAGCGCATACGCCGTAACTCTCGCCGCTCGTAAGGGTCATTGCAATGACCGCGGGTAGCTTGTGACAGACAGAGCAGATCATAAACCCATCTCCTTTCAGATTGAAGTGAGCGGCGTATGGGATTTGAACCCATGCTCATGCGCTGGACACCCGGCTACCTGGGGCCGTTTGGGTAGTGTCCGCGTGAGTGATTATCCCAGGCTCAGCAGCACTCTGCCAACGCCGCTCACATTTGTCCCCGGAGGCTTCGACCGATACAAACTCCGCCCCGTCGATCGTTGCTTCCGGGAAGATGAACCCGCGAGAACTGCATGGCGATGGGAGGTCTAGTCGCAACGCCAACCTCGCGGGAAACTTGGAAACTGTCCGGCGTCGGCTTGAAGGCCGGTAGTGAACGGGCGATCGCTGTGCCGTCGCCGGAAAATGATTGCATGGGGCGGGTGGTATTCCGTCCCAGTGTCCATTTATCTGTGTCTACTTCTAGTTGAGGGTTTCCTCGCTTTCTCCGCATTCGCGGTCGATATAGCCCGGCGATGCCGGGAAAGTGAATCACTTGATGATCTTGAAGAGTTGCCGTAAAGGAACTCGGTGCTTCGACCGAACCCATGTATGGATTATCTTGATTCTCAGCCGAATGCCCGCCCAGTTCCATGCATACAGAGCGGGCGGGGGACCGACGCCTACAAAAACAACCTCGATGTCTTGCTCTGCCCATGTGTTCGGCTTGCTCATGATGCCTCCTTGTTCAGCGCGGCGATCAGCCAGTCTGCGATATTGACCGAGTTGTCGCATAGCGCAAGGGGATCGAGCATCGCACTCATCGCGGATCCCGAAAGTATCCCCTGCATCGCCATCGCCGCGAAATACTCGCGCTTGGTCAAGCCGCCTGACACTGCCATCCTGCCGTTTATATCCATGACCTGCTGGAATGCGAACTCGTCATGGTGCGTCGTCATGGCAGCCTCGCCGCCTGCGGCATCGACAGCCTCATCGCCAGCCCCGCCACTATCACGATCGCGCAGATCAGTAGTTGGATCGCCGTCCCATCATGCGGCTCGGCGACAAAGTATCTGCAAACCCATCGGTCGATCATCATCAGCCTCCTCGTCCACAGGAACCACCGTTCCCGCATATCTGCCAAAGTAGTCCGGGTTGACCCCGCCGTCGCACATCTTCTTCTTTTCCTCTTTGGTGAACGGTTTCTCTGTCACGTTCACAAGCCGTCCGAGTCTAAGTTTCGTCTGTTTCTTTTTGGTCATCATCTACCTCCTTCTTCATCTTCTGCTCGTCGCAGAGTTTCCGCACAGGCTCCGATAACCCTGAGTCCGGCCTTCATTGCGGCGGCTCGCCCAGCCCGCCGGACGGCATATCCATCGGCGGATTCGCCTTTTCCAATGCGGCCAGCCCAGTAATGAACAGGAGGAACATCTCTTGCTCGTTCTCTTTTGTTTTTGCGTTCGCGAAAACTAAGTGACTCATTTCCTTGAAGAATATGGGGTATCGCGCCATTAGACCTTCGGCGTGCTCCGCAATCTTATCGGGATTCAGTGCATCTACGATGGCCCCATCCTCCACGTCTCTCATTCGGGCGGCGCCATCCGCTCCAGCAAAGCCTCGCAGGCGTCCCTCACGACATCCGCAACCGACACAGACCCGCGCTTCGCCGTTGTCTTCAGCCGCTTCCACAGATCGTTGTGCATATTGATGTTGTGCGGTTTCATGTTTTTATCTTTGTTCGATGCCATTGCAGATGAACCTCCGTGCGTATGTGCATATATCTAACTCCCGTATCTTACCACAAGCCCATGCTTGCCTGTCAATACCCTAGAGCGGGGTATTTCTCCCCACTACTTCAAAAGCACATCGAGCGGCACGTCAACGTCCTTGTCCTGGGCCGCGCAGAACCGCTCGATGCAATCCAGTAAGGCAGCCTTCTGGAACTCCGTGAACCGCATAGACGCCCTACGTAAAGCGTCTTCGCCGCCGTTGCGGTAGATCGTCACGAGCTTCTTTCGCTCGATGTTGTCTTTCAGGAGCCGGCGCAACTGCGCTCGACCCTCTGCGAGCAAGGCGAAATGCCGCGCGCCTAACGTTCGGATGCCGTCGGAGAGATCATCGCCCCGGGCGCGGAACTTCTTGACCAGATCTGTGTCGAGTTCCACTTGATACGGTCGCGTTTCGACGACGCTGCCTTTCGGCCTGCCGACCCCGCGCCTTGGTGTTTGCGTTGTCATGAATCCTCCTTGCCGGTTGCTAACATTCTGATCGCCCTATCGTGGAAAGGCGAGTAATGTCCGATTGTGATATCCTGCCCGGTGTCTACGGTCACGTATTTCGGATACATCCTTGTCCCGCAGTCGAGAACTGCAATCCGCGAGGCATATTCTGGACATGCCTCATACCGTTCGCAGAGATCACAATACTGCCTGAAGCCTAATTCTGGTTGCTCGATGCAGTTGCCCATGATACCACCATCGTAATGCGTGCAGGTTCCACAACGCCTGACGTAATGCTTTGTCCAATCCAGTGCAGACCGCTTTCCATTCATCGGCAGGTTGTTGGTGTCTCTCATGAATCCTCCCTGCTGCTCTTTACGGCCTTGGCAAGAGCATCGCCGAACCTGCTGGCCGCACTCGCCGCCCGTCGCATTCCTGCCTGGAACTTGGCGGAATACACTGCGAAGTTGATGTGCAGCCTGTCCGTGCGCTTCGCTCCCCGCTTCTTCCTTCGCCTACTTGTCGATGCCATCCAATTGCTTGTCATGTTATCTGCCGTCCTTTCGTCACTATTATCCAGACCCACGTGCCGTCGGCTTCCTTGGCTACGCCCTTGGCGTGCTTCGACTTCGGAAACACGCGCCACATAACGTCGTTCGGGTCGCAAGAATGATGCACCGGCACATGCAGATAGCCGTTATCCATCCGCACAGACTCAGAATCGAAGTCCAGATCGCTCCATCGCGGGCAGGATGTGCGACTGTTTTTCTCTGTGATCGGCACTCGCTCTATCTTGCTCATCATACTCTCGCCTCCTCCGCTGTCTCCGCGAGGGCGGGCGTTCTCTTCCGCCAATGCTGACAACTATCGTTGCCGTGAACCACTATGGGATAGTTCGACGGCGTATGTGGCTCCAAGCACCTCCAACGATATGGCACACCCTGATAGGGTTTGGGTGCTCGGTAGTAACAATTCCTACAGCACTTCGCCGCCTCCAGCTTCTCCTGCGCGTCTGCTTTCATCTTCATTCGGATACCTCGATCCCCGCCGCATTGTAAGCCGATTCGAGGGCGTCGTCGAGCGTTGCGCCTGCCTGCATAAAGCTATCAAATCCAACAAGGACGCGTACCCACCAACCGCCGATCTCTCCTGGGCTGAGTTCTTTGCGGTGTCGCTCCTCCACCATCCGCCTCAGTCGCGCGTCTGCCGCCGCCTGCTTGAGTTCGGCGAGGAAAGCGGGATCGCAGATCGCGGCCAGTGCCCTATCGCTCAAGCCAACATTATGGGTTCGTGGTTCTTCCAACGCTTCAATCACGTGCTCTATCGCAAGTGTTTTCATCTTCAAGTGCTGCCCTCCTTCGGGAAATACGTACGCTATCTGCCCATCAAACAGCTCTCCCTCTGGCGCGAGGGCAATCGGATCAGTGTCGATCTCCCAGTTGTCGCGATTTGGAGCCACGCCGCCGTCGTAGCTAACGTAATAAGCGTCTCCGTTGGTGAACGCTTCGCTGCGCTTGGCCTTGTACCAGTTGCCCCGAAAGTAGAGTCGTGTCATTTGCCAGTTGAACATATTCATATCCTCACGTATCCGCTCGCTGAATCCTCAAGAAACTCGTCTATTATTCGGTCTTGAATGCCACGGACGAGTATTTCTCCAACCCTGCCAGCCAACAATATCCGACCCTTCAGCGTCTCGTTGATCGGCACTGTTGGTCTGTGCCTTGATGGTTCGTACCACCTCCGCACCACCCTCCATTCCTGATTGTAACCGTCCGCCTCGCGTGAGAGACGGAATTGTTGGCGCCTGTGTTCCCACGCACGCGATCGAGGTCCATCGAAAGTAAAGCTCCAGTGCAGAAATAGATGCGTGCCGGATTTGCAGTTCTCGACGCCGCGCTCTGCACTGGCATGTCTAGTGCCGTCCCAAGCATCTCGCCCGCAATCGGCGCACACGAACCATACCTCGCCGCCTATGATGGTCGGAATCAGGCGATGGCACAGGGAGTGATGGTTTGGGAATATTCTGTCTGCCTTTCGCTGGAGAGCCTTGAATGCCCGTTGTGTTTGTCGCTCTTTCATTGACTATATCCTCACATATCCCGAAGCACTATCCTCAACGTCGTCGCGGGCCTGATCGTAGCCCTGAGTTGTTCGCGGATCGCTATGGCCGACCGCGCGTTGAACCTTGTATATGTCGCACTCCTTGAGAGCCTCAGTGATAAAGAACCCGCGAAATGAGTGCGGGTGGAAACCTGCGAGCCCCGCCGCCGCCAATCGCTTGTCGATGATCGCGTAGATACTCGACGGATGCAGAGCCCGACCGTTCGCCTTGCCGTGGACCACGCCCTGAATCAGCGCCGCACCGGGTCGGATTCGACCCCGAGCAATCCACTGCCTAACCGCATCAAGCAAGTTAGGATTCGGGTCCAGCGCATTCCGGCGAGTCTTGCTGCCCTTGCCCACAATGGTCAAGACCGTCTTTCCCTGCGTCTGCTGCAAGGAGTCCAACGTCACGTCCACGATCTCCTCCCTTCGCATACCTAACCCGCCGGCCAGGTAGATAACGGCCCGGTCCCTAACGTCGATCAGCGTTTCGTTGCCGATGGAGCCCATCAATGCGACAACCTGATCTACTGTCGGCACGTTCGTCCGCGTCGATATGCCGCTCGCCTTGAAGCCCTTGATGCCGACGAACGGGTTATCGGGCCGGATGCCATACCGAACTGCTTCGACCAGCATCCCGCGAACTGCGGCGAGCTTTCGGTTGATCGACGCTGGCCGCAGGTCGGTCGCTTTCAAGGAGCCTAACCAGCGGTGACAGTCCTCCCGTGTCACCAGGGAAACATCCTCTGCCCCAAACCATAGCCAGAATGCCGCTATGTCGCTGCTGTAGGCTGTTCTGGTGTGTTTGCTTAGGCTCTGGAGCCAACTGTCGATAAAGCCGTTGTGTCGCGGCGTCAAGATCCGAATTGCCGATTGCTGCATCATTCCATCCTTTCCCGGGCAGTATCCGAAACTGCCCGTCCCTAACGGTCTTGCCGTTTTCTAACCTGTAAAGCCCTAACTCTCGGGCGATCTTCTGGCTGAGATCGAACTGCCAACAGTCCGCCCGATGCAAAGGCAGTCGGCCTCGATCCCCGATGATACCCCTGCTCGTTGTCCAGCCGCCGCGCGTGTTGCGGTATCTCAGTTCCACGCGGCTGCCTAACCGCCCTTCGCGGCAAGCAACCAGCCTGCCCGAGTGCGAGAAGATCGCGCCGGAGGCAGTGGTACGGCCTTGAAACTTGGCATTGTAGACGGTGTAGGCGCACTGCATCCACGCGGAAACGAGAATGAGCGCGTAGATCATGCCGCCCACCCCGGCGGAGTCACGAACCGCCATATCTGAGCTTCAACGAAGCCGGTCGGCACTCGCTTGCCGGTATCCTCGAACAGTCCAGTCGCAAGCACTTTCGCCACCCACCCGGCATTCTCGGACCACGTTTTGACGAACACTTCGCCGCGCCCAAGCAAATGCTCTTTGTCCGGCAAGTTTACCGTCAGTACGCCGAATATCTCGCCGTCGGTTAGGTCCAGTCTAACTGCGGTTGGGCCGTCGGGTCCGCCGTAGTGGCAGGCAAGAATCTCCGCCTCGCCATAGTTGGTTTCGATTGAACCGATCTTCATGCTCATGATCAACTCCACTCGCCAACGCTGTAGAACTTCCCGTCGGCGTCCTGCCCCATGTCCGCACGCTCTTCCTCGGTCGCTTCTTCGCCGTTGTCGTAGTCGCGGACCTCGACGGTGACGCCACTGGGTATGTCCCTAACGTCCTGAACATTCCCGCCGCTAACCTCGACGATGATCGGGCCGGGAGCGGTTGTCGCGTCTTCGTAGTCTTCCAGCACGGACTCAAGCCACAGTGCAGATTTGTGCTCTGGCCGCCCGGTCTGGTAGTCATCCAGCATTCGCCGCGCCGCGTCAACCAGGTTCGGCGTGACGATGGGCGTGACGGCAGCCGGTTCGTCCTGTGCCGACTCATAATCCTGCACTGCGTTTATCAACCCGCCCATCGCCTCGGAACAACCGCCGTCTGTCCAGTGGCAAACGACCTCATGCGCCGATGCCAGAAGATCGGTAGCGTCTGGCTGATTCGGCGTAACGCTCCCCGGCCTAACGCCGCTGAGTTGATCGCTCAGTTCCACGTTGGGGGAGAATGTATATGCCGCGTCGAAAGACACGTCCTTGCCGTCCATGTCGTCTGCAATCGCTCGCAGAACCGTTGCTGTATCCTTCGTTGATTCGATCTCTAACCTCCAACCGCGTTTCATGATTATACCTCTACTTCCTGCGCCCATCTGAGCGCGAACCTAACCTGCCTGCGAATCAGGCGCATCATCTGCGAACGTGTTGTGCAGCAGCCTAACAGCCGCCGCCGATAACGTTTAAGATCCT
>JGI24136J36422_10000004_pt1 | contig 100090 bp, 63 predicted proteins | sample BarGraNGADG00212_2_FD_36422 | JGI IMG/M metagenome (IMG submission 36422)
ACGTTTGAGAGCGGTTGGTTTCGGCGGGCGGCCAGTTCTACGGCTCATTGATGCCCCCAGGGGGCCCGACTTTCGCGCACGCATGCGCGTCACCCACCGCCGGCTCTGAGGCGTTCGCATTGCAGAGATTTGACCCGCCCCTCCCACCATGCATGAACACTGCGTCTACAGTCACGAAGTCGCGCCCTGAAACGCAGTCATAGAAAGCAGAACTCGATGTCAAAGAATGGCTAGTCATCATGCGTGCCGCCCTTCTCAGGGTGCTTCTTGTTGTGGCATGGGTCGCAGAGTGAACGGAAGTTGCTCTCGACAAGCGCGAGCTCAGGGTAGTCTCGCACTGACTTCTCATGGTGCACCATCGTGGCAGGCGTGACTCTGCCCTCGACAAGGCAGTCCTCACAGAGAGGATCCTTCTGTAACTTCCTCGCCCTGGCAGCACGCCAGCCGGGAGACAGGTAGAACTCGTGTTCAAACTCGCCCTGTCTTGCCTTGTCATACTCATGGGCAGTTGTCTGTTGATGATCGACACAGTATGAGGATGAGGGCATAGCATAGTTGTGACATCCTGCCTTGCCACAGTAGCGATGTGCAGCATATGGCATGTCATGCGCCCTTGTACTTCAAGACTCTAATCATGAACCAGTAAATGAGTGGACTCACAGTGTTGGCTCTGATCTTGTACCGGATGTCCAGCACTGAGTCGACAGTCTGCGGTTGCGTGTCTGAGGGTGTCATCGTGACATGCACATAAGTGGCGCGACCTGTGATCTTGTCACGTCCAGTGACAATGAATGACATGGTAGAGAGAGTCATACTGTCACCATAGGTGAGAGCGGGGGCTGTCCGGGAACGTTGCCCGACTTGGAGCTTAAGGCAGCACATTTGTTCCCGCTCTCAGTGTAGTTGTAGGAGCTATGGGAGTCGCACCCACATCGGTACCCAGACCGATTGCTGCTATCGCTCCATATGTAGACCATGCTAATATCCCGCCATCTTGTACAGCCACATAGAGACACGCTTGCACCATTGCCTTAGGCAGCCGGAGGTCGTGAGTCGAACACGACCATAGCGCAAGGTCAGCACATACGAAGGCCGTATCTCCGGCACGGGCGATGACGTCAATGCAGCAGACGTGCGAAGGAGTTGCCCTTGCGGGTTGGGAGGAAGCACGTCCGCTGCATTCACGCGATCAGTCATGTCGATCGTGCGGTCAATTGGCATCATGGGCGATGACGAACGACGCATAGAGCGTCACGTGCGACTGGTTCTTGATAGTGGAGAGCTTGTTGACTTCTGGCAATTGGGATGCAGATGCAACGATGACAACCTTGGTCTCGCCGTAGCGATCTGTCGTCGAGTGATCGAAGTAGCACTCGAAACAACAAAGGGCATCTGCGACGCGTTTTGGTTCTTTTCTCTGCTTAGGCATGCGAAATCCCCCATGTGTTCAGGGACAAACAGCGGGCTCGACCCTGGGACATGGGGGATCTGCGACATCGGGGAGTATGGCAAGAAACCGCAAAAAGCACGGCATACTGCACTATCTGCTGCTGACCACACTCGTTGTGCAAGAGTAGACCCCCAAGTCTGCTACTTCGAATAGTCTACAAGTGTGTTTATGAGTTGACAAGTTCCTCACTAGTCCTATTCCCAACGTTTGGTTTTGGTCCAGGACGCGGCCCTATTTCAGCGGCATACAGTGCTTTCGCTGATAAAGCTTTTGTATAGGTTGTAAACGTCCCGAGATAGTGCGGTCCCAGCCTCGCCCGAAACTTGCCGTCGACTGTTATGCGGATCCCAGGTGTTTCTGTTGGCAGAAGCACTTCCTCGATGTGCGGTTTCTGCGGCTTCTCTTGCCTGTTGGGAACATGCCGCCAATAGAGGAACTTCACGGCAGTCTTCGTCCTGCCGTCAATCGTCTCCCTGTCTAGCTCGAACAGGATGTCGTACTTCTTGCTCAGTCCACGGATGATGACCCCGGCTACTTCGCCGTCGTTCCGCTTGATCATCTGGTCGCGTAAGGCGTGCACAGCGTCACGCGCATTCCCTCCGCACCATTCCAGCACGACATTCCTGCCGTTGCCGTCCCTGCCGTCTCGTTTCAACGTCCTGAACCCAGCCACTCGTAGTAAAGGAACCTTCTCTCGCATGCCTCGCCTCCGTCCTGCTTTCCGTGATGCCCTTCATTTCAGTTATGCAACGGCCCCTCGCCGATTTCATAGCCCGCTTTGGCCCAACTTGGCAAGGGAGTTTTCTGTCAATGGTTATCCTGCTGTCTCCTTTGCCTGCCATTCTTCAAGTGTTCTGTTGCCCTTGCTATAGTTGCAGTGTCCACACGCCGGGACCACGTTATCCTTTGAGTGTTTTCCGCCCCTTGAAAGTGGAATAACGTGATCCAGCGTCAGCTTGGCTTCTTTGTCACAGTAGGCGCAATGTCCGTTGGCCTCTGCCAGGATCGCAAGCCATTCAGTTGACGTCAGCATTTCGCTGATGGGGGTGTTGGCGTACTTCAGAGCGCGGCGCTTCGATTGCGTTACTGCGCTCCTAATCCGTAGTTGTTCAGGATGCTCCCTTTTCCACTTCGAATATGCCACAAACGCTTTCTCGGGATTGGCCTTCGACCACCCACGGTTCTTTCCACGCGCCCTCGCTTTGTCGGGATTTGCAGCATAGTACGCGGCCCGTAATGGCCTGCGTTCTTGCTCCTTTACCAAGACGATCTCATGGTTAGCTAGATTACGGGCACGCTGCTGTGCATTTAGCCGCTCCTTGTTCTTCGCACGGTAGGCCTTCAAATACACCTTCCATTCTTCCTTGGTCATGCTTCTACCTCTGCTCCAACGTACTCCTTGCACTTCATTCGTGGCTTGTCACACCGGATAGGTCCAACACATTGCTCGCAACGCTCTCCGATGAGCTGGCACTTGAAGCAGAGACAGCCGTTCTCCAGGCAGTGCTGTTCCTTGCCTTCCTCTGTCCTAAAGTCCGGGCAAGCGCCGATCTTGCCGCCGGTGCCGCCAATCTTCTTGCAATGCTCGAATCCCTTACAGTCGTGGCAGCTCTTGCCCTCGTTTGCGCAGTCAAGACAGAGACAGTCGGAGCAATCCCATAGGACTTTGCCTTCGGAGTACCACTTGCCGTTCAGCAGCAAAGCTATTGGCTCTTTCGTAGGTTCGACGGCAAGGTCAAGCAGCGCATGTATCTCACAGGGCAGGTGGATCTCCTCCAGGTGCGGCACATCTTTCAAGGTGCATGGCACATCCCCGTTCTGGCAACCGTTGTGAACGGCGCAGTCACCGCCGCGCAGGACGCAGTAGTTGTCACCGCGTTTTGGCACTATCGGCTGCTTCTTTGCCTTGGCTGGTTTCTGCTCTTTCGCAGGCTTGACAGCGGGAGCGGGTTCAGGTTTCGTCACTTTGGCTAGCTTCTTCGCGGCTTTTGCCTCTGCGTCATCTTTCATGCGGTCATCCAGCACATCGGCGGGCAAACTTCCCTCTCGTACAATGCTCTTCAGGAATGAGAGCGATATGATGAAGGGACAGAGTGCGCCACTACGAAGACCCGCACAGTCGTGACGGCAGGCATGATGCTTGCCACAGTGCAGTTCATTCCATTTCTTCGCCACTCCTTCTGGCTTCCAGGGTTTGAGGTCGACGGCGAGCGAGGTCTTCTGTTCTGCCTCCTGTATCGCAGGATCATCGACGGGATTGACGGCCGGGGCTAGAATCGCCAACCGTTCTTCGTGCTCTTGCTTCGGAGCGATCGGAGGCTGTCTGAACGCTGCCCCGGCAAACGTGTCCACTGGCTTGCTGCTCCAAGGAGGCTCAGGAGTGGGCTTCTCTTTGGCTGCCTTCTTCGCCTTGGAGGGCTTCAGGGCAGGTTCGACAACAGGAGAGGTGAGGACATCCAACCGTTGTTCTTGCTCTAGCCTCCTGGACTCAAACCCTAGGCGTTCAATGACGTGGTCGGCTGGAAGTTCCGCAAGTAACCGGTTTATTGCCACAATGTCAGAGCGCAGAAACTGCATCTCCTGTTCATTCTTGGTGATTGGGGCAGACGCTTGTTCATGCTTCGGTTGCGTCGTCGCTTTGACAGACACGGTCGGCTGTTCCTCGCCATCCTTCGCCCGGAAGTCAGGACATCCTCCCATCTTGCCGACGTGATTGAAACAATAGACTGGTCCCTCGCAGGTGTGACAGCTCTCTCCATTGTTGGCACACTTCGGGCAGAGACAGTCAGAACAGGACCAGCCTTCGCCCTCGGCCTTCGAGTACGCAGGACATCCGACAGTGCGGGGATGATTCCTCGAAGAACAGATCTCATTCAACCCTTTACACTTTCCGCAGGCCTTCTCGTTGAGACAGGTACTGCACAGACACTTATCGCAGCCCTCATTGGGAAGAGGAATACTCCGTGCCTTCGGCTGCTTCTTCGCCTTGGCTGGCTTCGCCGGTTCGACAGGAGACTCAGCCTTCGGATCGGGCCGATGTATTGCATCACTCAGCATCTCATGGGCAAACCGGCATCTGTCCGGCTGCTCCTTCGATAGCTCGTAGTGATGGCAATGACATACATCGGGCCTACCGTTCTGGGGTTGCTGACAATAATGGTTATAGCTGTCCGTCCCGAGCCGTTCGCACCAGAGAGGCTCCGACGCATGGTGTTCTGGCGCCAAGGATACAGCAGCAGGCACCGCCTGCTCAACAGGATTCAGATCGCATCGAACCCTAGGCGCGAAAAGCAACTCCTTGCGGAGATCGCAGACGTGATCACATTTCTTGCAAGCTGCCTCCGACATCCACGGGATAGTTCCGCTATAGTCAGGGCAGCCGGTAATGCTGATGGGCCGATTGCACATGCGGTAACGAGTACCGCCAGGCTGTCCCATCTCAGGACCGTCCATGCATTCGTGGTAACGGTCGCAGGCCATGCACATGCAATTGGCGCAGGCCGGGAACTTACCCTTTACGCAACGAAGGAGATAATAGACCTTGCTGCTCTTGTCCAGGGCTTCTGTCTCGCAGGTTTCGTACTGTGGACAGTCTTGATGACAGATGCAACGATCCGAAGGCACCTTGACCTGGTCAATGGGTTCAGGGAACAGACTTCCCACCCAGCCGGATACTTCGGGCCCGCGTCTCATGGTGTCACCTTCAACAAGTCCGTGACGTCTCGAATGATGACAGCGTTCGGCTCTAGAAAACCATCTGCATCCTTGCGCTCATTCCAATGACTGAACATGTACATCCGACCGTCTTTGACAAATACTCGCTCAGCACACCACACGCTGATTTTCTCTATCTGATACAGCTTGTCGGCTTGTACTGGCGTAGTTTGTTGTTCGGAATATCCCGCATTTCTGAGAACACTATCAACCGTACATTCACCATGCCGGGGAACAGAAACGAACTCAGAGGCAAATAACTCGTCGCTCATCGCTTTCCCTTAGGAACGTACAGCACCCGGACTTCGACATTACGCCTGCGGCCCCACTGTCGCGCATCTTCGCTCGACCACATGAAAACGTCCAGAGTCTTTCCACGAATTAACGAGCCCGTATCGATGACGGTGCAGGGCTTGCCGCCGTTATAACCAGGGATCTGCAGAATTGTGCCAAACGGAAAAACAGAAAGGTCTGCCGCAATGCCTCCGACATACACCCGCTTACCACTGGCTGTGACTAATGGAGATGCGTCACACTCTTGGACCGTAGGGCTATAGGCGGTCACCGTGCATATCAAAATTGCTATAGGTTCTGATGCGCGTGTCGTCACCTTGTCGCTGCTGAGTCTCACACTTGCCAGCCGGCGAGCAGTTCGGAAGTTGACGATGTCACCCGCTGTCGCCTGACGTGGCGCCAGAAGTGAGAACATCATGACTAGCAATAGGACAAGCGCCAGGATGAACAGGATGAGAGCAATCTTGCTGTAGTCGAGACGACCTGACTTGCCCCACTTCATTTCTTCGCCTTCGCCTTCTTGGCTTTCTTGCGCTTCTTGGACACTGCCTTGATAGCCTTAGCGAGCTTCGAGGCATCAAGACGTTCTCGCCAGAGCTTCATATATGGAGGCTCATAGGGAGCGAACTGCTCGCCGCTCATTTCGTCTTCCCTTCTTCAGGCGGAACCGGCACACGAAAAGTTACGGTAAACTTCCATTTGCCTGGTGCTTCATGCGCGATGAATCCACCTTGTCGGTTGTTCTGGATGTCCGGCAACATGGCAAGCCACTTTTCGTCCAGCTCCATGAGTTCATTTTCTGTCATCAGGTACAGACCAAAGAGACGAATCATAGCGCCACCACGTTGAACGGTGCCCTGACGCCCGCACAGTTGCGCTCGGTGATCTCTAGGGCCATACGGACCGTGTCCTCAGGAAGATCACTACCGACTCGGATCATTGCCGCCATTGCACCCTTGGCAAACTCTTCGCCGCACCCGGTCGCGTCATAGGGATCGAGCGCCTCGCTTACCTGGTAGTCACTCTGGACCTTGAACAGCCGACCCATATAGCCGACCAAGAACTCACCGCCAATTTCGGCTTCTTTTTCCTTTTCGGCATAGCCGCCTGTTTTCAGGCAACCCCGGATGGCGTCGACAAAGGTTGTTCTCATCCACTTGTCAATATCTTCGTCAGGGTGTCGCTCGGGAACCACGAGAGAGTAGCGCAGCAGATCTCCCATACGGAAAGATGAGGTAAAACCCATGATGCAGGGGCCATTTGCAAACACCTTCGGGTCCTTGCGGACGGTAAGCCCCCATCCGGAAAGACCTGCCGAGTCACCGCCGATGTAGACCTTGCCCATGTGGGAATAGCCGACGATGCAGGTCATGTCTTGCCCCACTCATGGCCGGCGAGCGCCTGGTACTCTGCCCTAAGCCGCGCGTTCTCAGATTCGTAGAAGGCCTGCCGGTCATGGAGCAATGCTATAGACTCAGCCCACAGTTGATCGAGTTCGCCGTCGCCAAGCTGCGTCTCTGCCCAGGCAAACTGCGAAGTCCGGCTCAAGCCCTCCCACCATCCATGATGACAGTCCGAGCAGAGCAGGACGGCGTTACGAGAGTTCCAGCGCGTACCGAGGAGTTCCCGGACGAAGATGTGTGACCACTGGGCGTTGCGCCCGCTGGCGGGTTGATGACAGTGACGACAGACCATGCCGTCGCGATAGCGAACGATGTCGCCACAGATCTTGTCGTTCTCGTTGCGCAAGGCTACCAAACAGCGTCTGCGTATCCGAGCAACGACAATACCTCTGCCGACTGCCTTTTCCGCGATGCCCCCCTCAGAGCTTCGACTTTTCAGTTTTCCGGTGCGACGTAATGGTGCACTTCGACGTAATGCTGTTCTTACCATGCGAGACCCCCAAGTCTGCTATTTTTGATGCTATACCCCCAACCCCTCGCAGGGTCGGAATGCTGTTCTAGTCTAGTGGTGCTATTCTGTCATGACCCTCTCCAAATACCCTGCTGGGTATGTCCTGTCAGGAATGCCGCATGAACGGCTCATGGCCTCTACCATAAATTCCTTATTTACGGACATGCGATGCCTCGAAGACAACCCTGTCCGCCCACTCCGCTTTCTTCCCCTTGTTCCACTGGGAAACAGGCCTCAGGTAGCCAACCACACGAGAGTAAACTTCCGTCCTGGTGCGCTTGGCTGCCGGGATGATGACACCGTTGTCCAGCTGGAGATCACCGTTTGCAAGTTCAACCATTGGGTGACACCTCACTGATGTCCGCTCCGCAGTTGGCGCAGACCATCGGGTTCTGATGTGCGAACTCTGCCGGGTCAATGAACCCACCTGGAGACCGATAGCCTTCAGGCTTGTCATCGATCGGACGGTGCCAGAAGTTGATACGCCCACACTTCGGGCAAACCGTGGCCTTCAGACCAACATCTGCAAGTGTCGATCGCCGAAAGCGTCCCCCGCTACCTCGTGCAATAATGTGTCCGTTCGACGCTTTATATGCTCGGCTCATGGGGTCTCCTTCACGACTGCGATACCATGCACAGTGTTTAAGTGAGGAAAGAATGGACATCCGGTCATGAACATTGCCTCGCAGTTCTCGTCCTTGGCAAGCTCACGCATGCGCTCTCGTTCCTGTTTCATCCCGGCCTCGGCAATGGTCATCAAACTCCTTGCCATGATCGTTCGCTGAATCGGCAGGAAGGGCCCATAGTGCTTCTCGAGTACACGTATGAAGTCCGTGATCGCGCTCTGCAGTGGCATCTGTTGCTGGGTCACTTGTCGCATAGGGTTTCCTCAATGACAAACCTATGATTCTCTTTGCCTCGCAGAGCATCAGAGATCTGTTGGGTCTCTTCTTCGGTCGCGTACACATCGAACGTGATCTGGATGTGCATCGACTGCAGCCGCGTCCCGGCAATATGATCCGTTCCTGGAATGGCATAGCCTTCTTTGTTGAAGTCCGGCATGACCAGGGTGTCAACAACCGGGGCGAACGTAGCCGCTTTCAGCATTCCTGTCACGCTAAATGGTTTCACGGGGTTTCTCCTTCTTCAGCATCGCAATTTCTTCGGGCGTAGCCAACAACCCGGCCCATAGTGGAGGCGCATCGTATGCTGCGGGAACGAGGCGATAGAGTCCAGCAGGAAGGGACTTGAAGACTGTTTGCACGGATATCGGCTCGTCGGGCATGAGTTCCGGAATGTACAGGATGGCGGCGGTAGCCTCGCGGATGACAGCCTGCTTAAAAACGACGACCAGAGCGTGCAATTCTGGCATGGGTCCATCTTGAGAAGTTCGGTACAGGTTGCCAATCTTGGCGATGATCTGTGTACTGGACAACTTGGAAAGGTCAGTCGGATCGTTCATGCCATCACCTTCATCACTTCGCACACGAGCTGTCCCAGCGCATCAGCAAGGGTAGCAGCCTGACTTCCTGCCTCTATGGGTCGGTGGAGTTGCACGACATACGCCACAGTCCCCTTGAAGTCAATCCTGATCTGTTCGATGCGCAGACAGCCACGGTCTCCATTTTCTGCCAGCGTCCGCACTCCCATCTTCTCGGTGACTTCCTTGACATCCAGGGAGAGCAGCCACGTCAAGAGTGTGTCGGAACGGTAGCGCAGGTTGACACCAGACCCCCAATACATCTCGCCACCTTCCCGTTGGAACCCCGCATCTGCCAGCTGCTTGCTGACTTCCAAGCTTGTGTATTCGCTCATGCCGTCACCTCGCAGATCATGTCAAACACCCGGCGCTGCCAATGGAGCTGGTACACGCACTTGCCATTTTCCAGCTGGACCGGGAGTGTCTTGACGTAGTCCTTGCCCTTATCGGAAGGAACCCACTCACCGCCGACTCGATACTGCAGGCCGGCGAACTGGAGGCGCTTGTTGGTCTCCATGCCGGACATACGCGGCGAGAACATCCTGCCGATCTGCGTGGGAGTTACATATTCCAGAGCTGCAGATTCGGGCACCGGCAGCGCAGGGATTCCCTGGGCGATCTTGTCGACACGCTGGCTTACCTGGTCAACTTTGGCATTGGCCGCGGCGATTGCCTGGTCCTGACGCTCGAGATCATCAACAAGACCCCTGAGGATACCGTAGACGTTCTTGGAGCTCGGCAAACTATAACTGCCGGTCTTGCGGATCTGAGGCAGAATCTCGTCCGCCACCTTCGCCTGAAACGCCTCGGCGATTTTGTTCTTCGCCTTCATTGCCAGTCGGTAGAAGACGTTCTCTGGGATATAGCCGCCATGCCCACAAGTGGGTACGACCGTCTTTTCAATCTCCATGAGATACGAATCGACGCGCTCCCAACGGACAACCTCGCTGCCACTGACTGCCGTCCTGGTGAATCCGAGTCCTCTCGCCACGTCCTCCAACCTCAACCATGCCGTGCCTTTGTCGTTGACATACCCGGTCACTCCTGATACCGTGATTGCTGTCTGTGCGTTCATTGTTGCCTCCCCAAGTCTGCTAGTGTTGCCTTTCTTCTCGGTTAAATCGCTCTTACCTTGCCTCTTCCTTTGCCTTCTCATCCATAAGCCAGCGTCTTGCCTCTTTTTTGTGTTTGGCGTCCTGCTCCGGCGTTAACTCGGTCACTAGGATCTTAGCGGCCGTCGCGCTGACAACATCACCGAAGTACCGTGACCCCTCGTCGATGTGTACCAAGGTGTCTCCCCGGAGAAGGAAGTCAAAGTCAGCTTTCCATCCTTGGTGACTCGTCGACTGCGTTCTACCCAGAAGGAACTCGGACGTGACTGCCTTCTTGAACAGTGCCTCAAGACGTTCGAGTCCATAGTCCACTGTTGCCCGTTTGATGGCTCGCTGACGATTGACGGTCAGTGCCTTGACACTAGGCAATCCCTTCGGCACGCAGATTTCGGTATAGAGGGACACTACAGGATCGTCGATCAGACTTGTCCGGCGACTATTCTTTGGTTTCGAAATTGTGGATGGAGGGTCGTCGAGCTGATTTTGCTCGACAGAGTCTTTATCTTTGGATAGGGATAAGGATTCAGATAAGGATAAGGATACAGGCGGCGAGTTGCGGCGAGTTGCGGCGGATTGCAGCAACTTGTCAAGAGTGGCTGTAATCTGTTGCGTCTCGCTGTCGTCTGCAGCAGGTAGTGGATATTTGTGACGCTTGTTACGAACACGCTGATGCTTCTCCCATTTGGACACTTGGAGATATTCTTTGCCGTCGGCCTGGTACAGGGTAATCAGGCCAACTCTGGCAAGGTCCAGCAGCCAGGTCTTCATATCTTCGACGGAGATCTTACTGATTCGCAGAGGATAACATCGCGCCAGGACAACGACCGGGCGAGCATCAGTGCAACCATAGTCGTCGACGACGACAAGCAATCGATAGAACAGGTTCTCTTGCGATGGACAGAGTTCGTCGAGAGTTTCAGATGTGAGAAGGGAGTCACTGAGGATTCTATTGGACATGGCATACCTCGCCCGTCCCCAAGGTTCTGTACATTGTGAAGGTCATGGCTTCACGTTCGGAGCAGTCAGAGCATCAACCGACCTCACCATTTCAATATATCTTCGTACCTCCTGATATGGAGAGCTGGGTATATTTGAATCAGCCCGCGCCCGCATCGCTTCCAATATGTTGTTCTCTGCTGCGGTTCCTACAGCGACAATAAGGGCGTCAATCTCTTCTTCTGCTCTGTCAGTGCGAAACATGGTCAGTTGGAATGCTCCCAATTCAGAAATCAAGTTCTTCCGCAGTTCTTCAACCTTGCTAACCATTGGAGGCCTCCTTCTTCAGCGGGCACCATTTCGGCGCTTCTGTGGATGCCATGACTGTCTTGGTTGCGCCCGCCACGACCACTTTATCGCCGCTCGCCTGGCAACACAGTTCAGACTTCAAAATCGTCTCGCCCATAGCGCACCATACCATGCCGTGCTTGCTGCAGTCAATGCACTTCATTGTCGGCCTCCGGCAACGTGAAGGTGACGGGGACACAAACGACCTCGGAGTATGTCACATTCGGTCCAAGTCCCGCAGCATTTTTCTTCGCTGCTTTCTCGGTCGTGAACGCCCTGAATCCTATCTTGTCCGGCCACTTTTGGTTGTGAGTGACTACCAGCCAGCAATCCTCAGTCCTTCTGATTCTCATTGTCTTCCTCCTTGGCCTTCTTGTTCAGTTCCTGGACAACAATCATCCGGTAGTATCGCCGTGCGTTGTGGTATGACTCAGCTCCAAAGACAGGGTCGCCTTCGTCCTGCTCGTGCTGCATCATCTGGAAGTGGTCAACTGGAATGTCTATCGTGACTTCCTTGCCCTGAGGCATCCAGGGGACATAACAGATCCATCGGCCTTCTTCAATGGCAAACTTCCAGCGCCAGTAGAATCTGAAGGAGACCGTCACCTTCTGCTCCGAGGGCTTGATGTTCTCGTTCATGACTTCACCTTCACAGCCTTCACCTTGCACTCGTAGTAGGTAATCTGCCTCTGGCAGCGACGGATATCGAGGCGGATGTTCTTCTGCTGGATGGCTGTCTGGAAGCCAGGGTCAGTCAGTTTCGGCTGCCATTCCTTGAGCCACCGTTTCACCGTTCTCAGCCGGCTCGCGTACATGGTCCCGTATACGGTTTCTGGTTTCATGAGGCCACAGCAGTTGCATTTGACGCATATCTCGCCATACGAGTCGTAGAGGTTCCAGCAGTGCTTGTCAACCTGCTGGTCAAGGAAGATGTGTCCGTTCATGGCGTCGCCCTCTCCCGTCTCACCTGGTTCCCGACGATCTCGAAGTCAGCTGCCGCGTCACAATCCGACACGCCGTTGACATCCTGCAGGAGTGTGGTCAGAGCTTCGCTTGGTTGGAATATCTCGCCGATCGGACGATAGCGGCTGACCTGTCCTTGCGCCTGTCGCAGTTCTTCTTTCAGCTTCGGGAGAGTGTGACTGTACCCGCCCGCTGCGTGGAACCTGCGAGCGACAGCTATAGCATTGTCTCTAGCTGCTTCTACCAAGGCTACTTTGGCATAGGCTCGGCTCAGTTCTTCTGCGAGATCACCAGCTGCTGCGTCAGCATCTTCACAGCGACACATGAGCGAGGCGTGTTCCTTGTCCGTCATGATTACGAGCTTACCCAGGCGCTTCATTATTCCCTCCCTTCGCAGAGGTATGGCGGCAGTGGGTCTGGATGGATATGCGTGACTAGATTCTGCCGGTCTGGACGAATACGGGCAGGACGAGCGGCGAGGTCCTGCTGTCGTAATAACAACCCTTGCGGGTTTACAGCCTCCTTCTGAGCGCTTATCAGCGCTCGAACGTCCTCTCTGGCCTGAAACAGTTTGCCCTCTTCATAGGCCTGATTGACCATTTTGCGGACGAGGCACCGGGGAATCATCAGCGGAAGGTCCATGTCAGTCCTCCCAGGTAACGGGAACGACATGCTCGCCCATGAACATACCGCAGGCAATATCGGCGAGTATTCTGTCCACATATACGCGATTACCATTCGGGGGACACTTCTGACATATCACCATCCATCCCTGATGTTTCGTGGGGATGGGCACAAGGTCGCATGTATCGTCCTCTTCCTTGTAGAGCGCTGCCCCATGACGCGACCACCGCTGCAAGTATTCCGATCCATTTGCTCGCGGGCTATAGCAAAAACCGATTACCGGAAAGGCGTCGCTCGGATCCGTATCGATTGCCAAAATCCTGATCTTGCGCCCGTCGCTGGTCTGGTACTTCTTGCCGAGTTCTATCACGTCAGTCCTCCCATGTGACGAGTCGGACATGCTCATTGGGTTCGCAGCTTGCTTCCATAAGCATCCTTGTGCGATCGCAGAATCCAAGCACGCGCCCATCATCAGATACCCAAGCCCATGCTTGGCGCCTCCTGGGGATGAGGTCCATAGTCGACTCGACGACACCCATTTCTAGGGATTTGCCATCAGCTTTCCAGCATACGGGATACTCCCATCCGTTGGGTTCGGTGATAAGGCCGATGACGGTACCGTCCATTCCCTTCATGTCCGTAGCCAGGATCCGCACAGGGCAACTTGGGTACTTTGCGCTTCCGCGGGTCTGGTACTTGCCGTCCATCGTAATCAGGTTACCCATTGCTCTTGACCTCAGACTCATCCGGGCATTCATCCAGCAGTCGGTCCAGGATGACATCAACCGGTTCCGCATGTTCCGCCTCGAGCTTGGCGGCGAGCTCGGCATTCCTCTTGATCTCGTCCATATAGCACGTGTGCAAGTGGTTTATCCTGAACTCGTAGCGGTCGACCGTCCTCACGTGTTCGATGACCGCGCCACAGAATGCTGCGATGACTATGACGGCGAGCATGACCCAAGGATTCATGCGAACCTCTTCCCGAACTCGTGAGGATCCATGGGTTCATTTCCATCCTGCAGATCGTGAATCAACTGACCGGCATAGGAGAAATCAATCGTCACCTGGCGCCCGTCCACGGTAGCAACCGGCGGGTCTATCTTCACGTTGATGCCCTGGATACTGAACTTGGCGAGTTCTTCCGCCGACTTGGTAGAAGCGAGCTGCTCGATGGCTGCCAACTGATCGCGTGTGGCGGGAGAAGATGCGCTCTGAGGCGTTTCCGTTTCTGCCGTTCCGTCCACAACCTCGTCGGGCCTGGTCTCATCTGGTTCAGGTACTGCAGCTGGCCATCCGGAAGGAAGAACAGGAACCAAGGAGGCTGGGATCTTCGCCAGGTCGGCGATCTTACCGTTGAACAGAAGCTGCATGAAACGAATGCGCGTCTTCGTCTGTCCCCTCTTCGGATCCTGCCGATCGACTTCTCGTTCGACAAGTCGTAACGTGAGAGGAACAAACGCCAGTCGCCCGTTGAGAGCCGCCTTGATGCCGGCCACGTCGTTCAGGAGTTCCCGGAGTCCGTTCCAGCTCTTGGTGTCGATTTGATACGTCCCTACGCCTGGAACATCTGGCAGGTTGACCATGAGGTTCATCGTCGGAGCACACTCTTTCACCTTCGCTTCGCCATGCTCGTCGATGAAGTGATTAAACTTGCACTCCCGAGGGCCAGGGCAGGCTACTTCGACGCGTGTCCCGGTCTTGAGGTCAAGACGTCTGGCAGTAACTCCGTCTCCCTTGCAGATCGGCGACATTGTCGACGCTCCATAGAGCTTGTAGAAGTGGGGCATGATCTGGTCCAGGTTGCTCGACATAAACAAGACGGTCAGTTCCTTCGGCTTCTCGCCGTAGATTGCCTGGACTTCCGGCGGGACGATGAAGTAGTCAGCCTGGAATGGATAGCCCTTTGAGTCGTCCTTGCCCTTGTACCGCTTCCCGCCCAGGTGAATCTTGCCGAGACGCGGAGCGTAATGCTGTGCATCGGTGATTCCCTTGATACTCATATCTCCCCCAAGTCTGCTAATCTGTCGTCTACCCGCGCGCAGCCTCGAGCTGTGCCCGCGTCACGCCTGTCAGTTTCGTGAGCTTTGCCATGCGTTCAACCTTGGGAAAGCTCACGCCGCTCTCCCAATGCTTCCAGGTCGGCAGCGATACTTTCATCGCCTTTGCCGCTGCCAGTTGTGTCTGATTCGTCTGTGCTCTCCATAGAACAAGAGGATGGATCATTTGTTGCCTCCTGCACCAACCGGTGCAATGCCTGTTCTGCCTCATTTGCGTTCGTCTTGAACCAGTCTGCCCATGCCCCACCGGGCGTACCGAAGCCATTGATGTTTCGGCCTCCCCTTGAACAGATGTAGTACAGCTTCGTGTAGTTTCGGTCATAGATACATCGGATATTGGCGTCTCTCGGAAGGGAATCGCTCCACTGTTCACCCGTCAGCTCGATATCCTCGACGGCATAGTAATTGTCGTTCCTCATCGTCTCCATCGCCCAGAAGGTAACGGTCAGCGGCGTCTTGCTCCCTTCGATGATTTGAGTGACCAATCCATACATCCCGTCACTCGTCGAACCGTCCCGGATGATCACGACCTGATGTAAGTATTTCGCCCGTAGTTCGTTCATTCCACGATTCCCCACCTGATCAGCCAGTTCATCTTTTTGAACACGAGCCAGATGCCGACACCTGCGCCAACGATGATACCGAGACCAAACGACATCAGATAGGTCAAGGGGGTCATGTCAGCACTTCCTCGGATGGAGAACCGAAGACTCCAGCAGGAGGGTCGGTACATTGACAATGAGTGTGTCCCCGGGATTGAACTCACGGCATGCTGCCCGTATCCTATCACGGTCTTTTGCCACAGCTCCCTCGCGTTCCCTTGTTACTATCTGGTCGAGGTTCCCCTTCATGCTCTGACGACCTTCCAGTGTGGCAACGGCGACAAGGTGATTGATCTCTCCGATAAAGCGGTTGATCTCGACTCCCGTGAAGTGCCCTGTTGCGTCATGAATGGACTTCATGAGGTCCTGCACTGCTTTGTCTACGTCGCTCACGTCGCCCTCCTGACTTCCAGGATGTCATCCATCCGGACGGCCCCATGGTCGGTCACGTAGAGGGGTTCTCCTGTATGCCCCAGATCTGTGCTCTTGGCGACGTACTTCACTTCCGCGATGGCTAGGAGCCCATTATGATAGGCGCAGATCCAATCGCCCACGTGCGGGATGCTGCTGTTCTTCGGCTTCATGCCGCACGTCCGAAGGTTCCGACCGGGTGCTGCTGATAGTTGGACGTGACGAACATCCATGCGAGATTGAGAGACTGACGACGATCTGAACGTTTCGCTGCGCGGGCGTACCTGCTATATCCAGCAGCTGCGCCGTGCTTGGACGTACCGTGTCCCAAGACTACCTTCATTGCATTCCCCCAAGTCTGCTTATGTCAGAGGACTCGTGGCCTCCGCGTCTTGCTGTTGTTATTGTTCCCCTTCCCTTTCCCATGTCAAGAGAGAATACCTGTTGAGTGTGAAGATATAGTGAAGCCACGCACAGCACAAAAGAGGTGCGCGTGGCTCTCGGTCAGTCTGTCAGCGTCTTAGAGCGTTTGAGCGCCTAGGCGTCTAGGTTCCTCGCCCCTATGGCTCCTTGGTGGCATGGCGCATAAGCAGCTCGGCAGGTTTCTTCTCCTCGAGAGCCTTCTCCCGCTCAATCTTCTCGAGCATCGCCGCCTCGGAGAAGTTCGACATCTGCCATCCCTTGTGATGGATACAGAACTCCTTAACCGCAACGACGGTGCTCTCGCTCCAATGAATCGACAGTTTTGTCTTCTTCTCTTTCAGCGACTTTTCTATGAAGCCCATAGCGTTCCCTCCAATTCGTCGAGGAATGCCAGCCACGCCACACTGACCGGATTCTGCGGCTCGTAGTCCCAGATCGGCTTCGACACGTCGAGGGCTTCGGCCATGCGGACACTTGCCGGGATGATCGTCGCAAAGATGGCTGCGTCATAGGTTTTCTTCAGCATGGCGACAAAGTCACGCACATAGTTGGTCCGTTCCTGTGCGGCGTTTACCAAGATGCCGGCCAGCTGGAGGCGAGGATTCGCATGTTCCCGGACGAATGCCACGCGCTCAAGCAAACGTTTGACTGCATCACGATCGAACCTGTCTGGACGAACGGGAACCAGGAGACAGTCAGCGGCAACCATGACATTGCTGACAGCTGTTCCCAGGTGTGTAGGTGTGTCGATGACGACCAGGTCATAGGACGTGAACCCCTGCAGCAGATCCCGGAGGATGTAGGACTTCTCGAGGGAAGGGGCCGACTCATGCTCTGAGAGATCGTCGTTTGCCCCCAGGAGGTCAAGAGCCGTGTTCACCTTCTGCGGTTCCGGCATAGTCTTGCCCCGGGATGCGAAGGCGAGGGTGATGTTGGACTCGGGAAGAAGATGATCGGTACACATGCTGGTAGTGTTCCCTTGCGGGTCGAGGTCGACCAGGAGGACCGACTTGTGCCGCGCGGCCATCCCCATGGCGATATGCCAGCTAACGGTCGTCTTGCCCGTGCCCCCCTTCTGGTTTACAACGCCAAGGATCACAGCAGGCGCTCGCTCTCGGGGACTTGTTCGGTGATCAGGTTTGCTTCCGGCGGACGCTCGTTGCAGCTCCTGTACATTCGGTCGATCGCTTCTTCGATGACAGTAGTCGGATGCTTGCCCATGACTCGGGCGATGTAGCGGACCTTGGCACCGGTGAGCTCGTCAAGTTCTGGATGAGATTTGTGCAGCATGGTGTCTCTCCCTTCCCCCAAGCCAACCCCTGTATAGCACCGAGGCGCTTTGGTGTCAAGGGGGCAATATGCTAAGGGGCCTTGACGCCTAGGAGACAAAGAGATAGGATGCTATGGTAGCAAGTAGCCAAGGAGGCAACCGTGCACAGAGGGAGAGTATTCGCGCTGATTCTTGTGGTTCTACTGATGACATCTATCGTGGGGTGTTCCAGCCCTGCAGTGAGTGTCCCGGAGGAACCTGCGCCAATCGCGGCGCCCGTCGAAGACGTCCATGATTTTGTAATCGAGGTTACTGGCAACAAAGGGAACAAGTTCAGCGGCAACTATATGACCGTCATGGCCGACGGCAGTTCCACGTCTCACAGCGTTGATGGGGTCGTACTCGCTAATTACGTTGTGGCCGGGACAATGCCAACAGTCAAATACACGACAAGAGGGAGCATCGTCTCCTGTTTTTTCCAACAGAAGGGAGAAATAGGTGCCTTGATTGTGATCATTTCCAAGGATGGCTACCAAGTGGCAATGGAATCGACAAACGCTGCTTATGGCGTTGTCACGATAGCGACTCCCTAGACGGTCAGCTCATGCACTGGCCCCGTCACGCGCACGAAGACGAGGGCGATGGTATGGTAGGAGGTTTTCTCTCGCGAGATCGCTTCCTAGGGCCGCTTTTCGAGGTCTATCCATTTTGGAAATAGCTCATGGGACCAAGTTGGGCCTAAGTTGGAACTAAGTTGGGACTAAGTTTGACATACAGATTCTAAACCCATCGGAATCGAGGGGTTTGTGATCTGCATCTCACATGCTCCAAATATACAAAAGTGTATAGTTGGCGACATGGAGATGCAGAAGTTCGCCCCGAGGTGTCCGGAGGTGTCCGGAGGTGTCCGGAGGTGTCGGGAGGTGTCGGGTGACCATTTCGATATAAGAATGGGGAATCAGAATGAGCGGCAACACTTTTACGGTGCATATTCTGCCATCGACCACACTTTTGCGGGGCAACGATTTGTTGACGCCAACAAAACGATAGGCACAACCCTTCAGATTTCCTTAAGTGTTGCGCAACTGGTAAGGATTACTTGTGGGTTCAGTTGCCAGAAAGTTGCCAAGCTTGCACTCTTGTTGATAGAAAGGGTGCAAGAAAGTAAAGAATACCTACGCCTTCGGAGGAAATGTGTCAGCAATGGACATATGCCCGATGATCTGTCCAAAATATGCAGAAAGGGGTACAGATGTGCAGATATCGCACACAAGGTATAATTTGCCGTCTGTCTTTTATACCATAGTGCGTATCTATTCCAAACCCCGCAAGTACCCGTCAAGTGGCACAAGCCTTAACGCAGTCCACGTTTGCGCCATGTTACGAATCATGTAACGCGTTGTGCGTCATGCAACGTGCGTTTTATCTATTTGGAATAATGCCACTAGAATAATCTCGTTCTGCTCCATGAACACTAAGGTTTGTACCCAAAAGCGGAACAGAATCACTCCACATAGAACCCGCTGGTATAGTATTGATGCAATGACTTGACAGCGAGGTCGGGTACATGCGAGAGCCGGCCCATCGTAGCACCGGCCCTGGATCTCTTTGTGCGCATGGCACATGAGTCTCAAACATCGCGCATAGCAGGGAACTTGAACCCCAGCATTTCGGGCCGTTCGCCCCGCCTGGCTTGGTGCGCCCGATCCTAGCCTTTGGAAGATATGCGCGAGAGGTCGGTCCTGGCGGGGGCCGTTGCCCTATCTGGCCGAGCGCCCTGTCGTGTGGCGCCTTCAGCTTGGCCCGCTGAGGCAATATGGTGAACGGCGGGAACCATTCGGTGCTTCCTTACTGTTCAATCTACTGCGTCACCAGGGGTTCTTCTTCTTTTTGCGCTTCGGGATCAGCCCGGCGATCATGGCGTCACGCAGTGCATCAGCGCCCGCCTCATTGAGCGAGCTGCCGGTCAAATACTGGCCTACGTGCGCCAGCTCATGGATGATGATCATGTTGGTCTTTTCCTTACTGAGACCCTCTCGGATGTAGATATGAATCACGCGAAGGCCTCGAAAGACGGGGGCCTTGTCATGTGGAGTGACCGTCAGGCCATGGCAGAGTCCCTTCTTGTATTCCGGTGCCGCTGCAACGTCAATCAGCGCCTGTGGCACCTTCTCGATCTGAACCACGACCATCGCCATGCGGTCTACTCCTGGTGATATTCGTAGAATTGCTTGTCGAAGAAGCTCTTGAATCGGCAGCCCACCTCGTCGATGATGCCGCTGTCATTTACATGGATGTCCAGGATGCACCCGCCAACGTGGGCCTGGATCTGTTTCTTCCGCATGAACGGCGTCTGATCCTGACAACAGCCAGGTTGCAGAGCATAGACCTCCCTGGGATAGCCAAACTCGAACTTGTGATAGTGGCCCATGACGACGATGCGAGGCTTCTCGCCACCCTGTAGGCTCTCGACGTACTTCTGCGCCTTGTAGCTCGTGGCGTAGGCACTCCCGCCGCCCGCGTGGATGACGCGCATGATCTGTCCAGCGGCGAGTTCAATATCCCGCTCCATGTATCCAATGTCTTCAATGTCGTCGCGCCCGGCCTTCTGTGCCTCAAAGGCGAGCAGCTGCCCGATATTGATGCCTTCTCTCTGCACCCACCAGCCCTCGTGATCATCGCCGGATAGCACCTTGGTCTTGATGCCGGGGATCTGAGGACAGACACGCAGGAACTCGTGGATCTGAGGGGTCACGCCATGGATCAGCAGGTCGAACATGTTGAACTTCGCCTCGCCGTCGCACCAGTTGCCGGCGTGATAGACCGTCGTGACGCCCTCTGCCGCATACCATTCATAGAGCTTGGTAATGACGTCCTCGCGGCAATACTTCGAGCTCGTGTGCCAGTCGGCCGTGTGTCCTATATGGAACATCCCGCTGCGAGCTCCCAGTCCTTCGAGAGTTTCTTTGACCGGGTCCTCGGGTGGCCGAATATCGTTTTGAATGGAGTAGATTCCATTCTCGCAATCAAGAGTGACCGCTCGTTCCTTCAGCTCGTCGAGTCCAGATTGAATGACCTTCGGCGCGACCTCGAAGAAATCGGCGAGCTCGTCTTTGGTGCGCTGATACTTCGTCAGGTATTTGCGTATGCGCTCTGCCAGACTGTTGTCTTTGGCGACAAGGGGAACAGTCGGGTTCGCTTCTCTCGGCAGGATCGGCTTGCCGATCGAGTACCCCTTCCGCGGACCCGGCATCTTCGTGTTCAAGCCGTACAATTTGGCATAATTCCGGATGGTGTTCGCCGGGATCCCTAGGGCAACGGAAGCCCTGGTATAGTCGCCTCCATGCTCAAACGGGTGCTGTGCGGCATAGTCGACGACGGCCTTCTGACGTTCTGTACGAATGGGCGCGCTCACAAATCCTCTTGCTGAAAAGATACGACCGTGCTATGGTGTTCATCGTTCACGGGATGGCCTCCTGTGGATAACACGAGAGGGGCCGTTCATACCGGCCCCTTGGCAGTTTCGGTCAGACTGAAGGTGAAACGGGTGGATCTGTCGGCGGTGTCGCCGGGACGATCGGCTTGCCAGCCTCGATAATAGGAACTGCCTGGTCGACGTAGAGCACCTGCTTCAAGTCTACCGTCGCTTTCTTTTCAACCGCAGTCGTCAGTAGGTACGGCGACCAGATCTGTTTGAAGGCGAATTCTACCTCGCCAAGGATGGCTCCCAGGATGATAGGGAGATTCCCGGCCGCAATCACCTTTGCCAGTGAACCATCCAGCCACATGACGAGGAGGGCCAGACCGACCGACAGGGCGAAGGCGATCAACTGCTTGATACGGCCATCCCAGTTCTTCTTGAGCAAGACAGACGCGATGATAGGCGCGAAGAAGCCAATCACCCATATCCACATACTCGGTAGATTGTTCATGTGTACCTCCTACACCTTTGTTGGGTGTGCAATCTTGTACAACACCCATGCGAGGACGTTGTACGTAACCGTGGCATTCCAGTCGACGGGGAGGGTAACGATTCCCCGGTCAACCATCTCCTGCTGCGCGACAGAAAGGTGGGATTTTAGTGCGATGTTGAACGTGTCCGCCAGCGCACGCACGTAGGCGTGAGCGATACCGTCCTTGTTGCCGATGATCCACTGCGCGAGTATGGGGTTGTCGTGGAAGTCCGTCTCGGCCAGGACCGCAATGAGTCCAAGACTTGCCGGACTCCTGACCTCTCCCATGCCGGCGCCGCTGAACTGTGCCATGCCATCCTGGACGGGCGAAGACCTGGTACTCTTGACAGGACAGACCAAGGCCAGTTCCTTGACGATGTTCACGGCCAGGACCTTGCCACGTGCCTGAGTCGGGTGATAGTACGCTGTTGCCCCGCTTGCCTTACCATCGCCCGAGTTGCTGTGAATGGCGAGGTAGACATCGCACCCCTTGTCCTTTGCCTCTTTCGCGCGGTCGCTCAGTCCAACAAGGGAGAGCGTCGCCATGACCGTCTCGCAGACATACTCTGCATCCAATACGCCCTTGATACGAGCAGCGATGGCCTCCATCTGCACCTTCTCATTCGTGGCGCCCAGGGCGTAGCTGTTATTCGGCTGGTTCGATGGCGACAGGTAGATTTTCATTACACCCCGCCCCTTGTCACCAGCCATGTGACAAAACTGATCGTCGCAGCAACAAGCAGAGCCCCGAGGACAGAGATAATCTCGTTGACGATTGGCTTACGTGCCGCCAGTGCCTTCTCTTCTTTGTTTAATCTCAGGCCCTTTTCTTCGTTGACGATTCGCTTTACTTCCTGCAATTCATGGTCAAGATCGTCCATACGCTTATCAACCTTTTCATCGAGGGCGCCCACCTTATCAACGAGTTTGTCTACCAGTCCCGAGAGCTTTTCTACCACCGCAAATATCCCCCCTCGACCGTTGACATCCCGTTCCAATTCAAGGATCCTTTCTTCGTTTGATTTACCGCGAGCCTGAAAAGCCTCGTCCAATACGTTACGCTCATTCCCATCGCCCATCACAGCCCCCCATAAAGAATCGCTACGTCAAGCAGTGCTACGGCAATCAGCACGGCCCACGCCATGAGTCTCATCCACGCCGGGAACTTCATTCCGCAATCACCGGCATTGTATCAATTGGTGTCGCGTCCGTCTGCAACTGCGCCGCTGTTGCCTGTAAGTCTGTCAGTTCTACTGTGGCCTTGTCTAGCTTGCCCTTCAAGTCCACTACCTCTACCTTCTTTTCCGTTACCTTCTGTACCACGACAGTCAAATCCAACACAGCAACAATGCCTTCATCAGGAAGTGCGACCCCGCCGACAGCAACGCGGAACGCCTCTATTGCCTCAACTGCACCGGTTACCTTCCAGATGCGAAGGGGTTCTGCTGAAATGGTGTCCAGCTTTCCTGCTGAAGGGTCAAGGAACGCGTTCGCACCTGCGCGTATAAACATGTCTACACCTTCCTTTCGAGGGTTCCTAGTCGTCTCGCATACTCTGCCAATTGCGTCTTGAGAATGTCCATTGACCTTCCCGCCGATAATGTTTTCCCATCCTGCCTGTAGTCCACGGCACGGATGGTATAGTTCTTCCCATCACCATCCACCGTGTCGCCTACTGAGAGGTCAGTTGACAGTGGAACATCCCGCGTGTACTGCTCTCGCGCTACCGAAACGATAGGAAGTAGTCCATCTGCATATGCTTGAGCTCCTGCTTGACTTCCGAAATCATCAGGAACTATATAGACCCTTGACCCCGTTCCAGCGCGCACAGCGATGGGAAGGGGATTATCTGCAACAAGTACCAACGAGTCCACATAGTTGTCGCCAGTGAACGTAAGCGCGATGGTAGCGAGGGTCGTGGGGTTGCCGGTGCGCGTGAAGTTCACGAGAGCAAGGTCGACCGATTCGAAGAGGTTGAAGGCGTTGCTCCAGACAAAGGAGGATGAAACCCAAGTGTAATCAGAGACCGTGGTGTAGTCGTAGACCGTGGTATAGTCTAGGACTGTGGTGTAGTCCAAGACCGTGATATAGTCTAAGACCGTGGTGTAGTCATTGACTGTGGTGTAGTCTTGAACGGTCTCAGAGATAACAACGTTGACCACGACAACGCTGCTGGAAAGTATCCAATTGTAGCTGGCAGGTCCCCACGGTGCATACCACGTCAGTACGGAACCGTAGACTTCGAAGGGTCCATCGAGGGACATGTGCATTTCAATCCCCTCTTGGTCTTGCTGGTAGAACCTTGCTATGGCCGATACCTGCGTAGCCACATATGTCTGGTTCCCCACCAGGGTCGGTACGGGACAGATATCAGTCCGCAGGACATAGTTGTTATATCCATTGCCACTCAGATGCATTGGCACCGTATATTGCGTATTGGAATCCACTTGTTGATGTGACCCAGTCTGTACCTGATGTGAACCCGTCAAAACTTGATGTGAACCGGACTGTACCTGATGTGAGCCAGTCTGTACTTGATGAGACCCCGACTGTACCTGATGAGACCCAGTAAAAACTTGATGTGATCCAGTAGCGTTGTACGTCTGCGCGGTTATATAACAGGCAATGCACTGAATGCCGTAGTGGACTCCATCAACGAGGTACAGATTCGTGAACTCGATGCGGACGGTCGTGACTTGATAAACTTGACTGACGCTCGTGGGTACATCCGCCTCAAACGTATTGCCGATAGTTGACCGCCATGTGTCCTGCCACAGCGTTGCACCGCCCGCATCAAGTATGGTTACACGATAGGAACAGCCCTGTGTCACGTTTCCTGTGACCATCGTGACGAATTGGACAGGTGAGAGCGTGATGTTCTCCGTGAGAGTATCGGTCGGCACTGGCGTCCAAGTCAAGTAAGGGTTCAGAACGAAACCAGCCCCTATCTGTCCGCTGAAGGCATGAATCATTTCCAACTTGTTGTCCGCATCCTGCTGGAGACTGACCGTTATTGATTCCGCTGTGACGGGGTTCCAGTTGAATCGGATTCTGTCTATGTCTCTGAACAATACGCTCAGCGCATCTCTGTGACAGTTCCCCACAGATTTGAGCATGCCGAGTGCGCCACTGGGAACGGGAAGCAGTAAATCAGCTACTTGTGCGACGTTGCTTACCGTACCCGTCCAGTTGTCTTTGTCATTGAGCGTCAATACGGTCGCGGGCGTTGGATACTGCTTGACGATATAGTGTGCTTCTACTGCATCATAAGTATCCGCATCACGTTGCCAGCCGGTGAGCGGGTCAAGCCGTTGCATATGGTAGTCGGGGTCATGATACCAGAGAGGAGCCATGTTCTGCTGTGCAATGGCGGTGATGTCTTTCATGCAATATTCTGACGGTGACCCCGTAAACTCGGTCGCATCAATGAATACCTGTACTCCGTCAACATCTATCTCGACATTGCGGATGGTCGGAATGACGCCGGAACCATATTGTCCATAGAATGACAGATAGCAAACATCGCCATTGTACCCTTGTAGATTGTACGTGAAGAACCCCGTCATGGTGACCCGCTGATATGTCGTAGTTGCCGCGACTACAATTGGTAATCCTGCGTTGATTTCATATTTTCCGAGAGCATAGAAGGAGACATTTCCAGCAACAGAAACCTTGATGTCGGCAAAGAATGTAACCTTCTTGCCTGCAACGTCCAGCGGGAAGGCGTACAGGTTTCCATTCCTTACTGATGCTTGTGCCAAAGCCTGAATGAGCAGTTGCTTGATAACTTCCAGTGGCTCGATTTTGGCAAACAGTTGTGGGTACACTGTCCGTGCCAGAAGGTTCGCACCTACGATGTTCAATGACGGAACAATCACTCCAAGGGCGTCAGATGTGGCTCCGTAGGCCGTTTGCAATGCCATTATTGCGGTAGTGAGAACATATGACTCATCGGCGAGGCATGTGTACTGATACAGAGGGCCTGATTTTCCCACCGTGTCGATACTGAACTGGTATTGTCTAAGACCCCTCTCTCGGATAACCGCTTGGATAGTGCCAGTAAGGAGTGTTGCACATGAAAAGTTCAAGGTCGGAAGAGTGGGCAATAACTCATCATGAATGAGGGGGACAATGACATCCAGTTTAGCGTCACCCGAGTACAGGTCTATCCCATACTCGGTCAACTCGTAGGCCATGACGTACGTGATAGGCGCTGTCGTGACCGTACCTGCTGAATCAGTCGCCTGAGCGTAGATGACGTGAGAACCGCGCTCCAACGCGAGAGTATATGCAAAGAGGGAGGACTCCATAAAGAGACCGCTATATGCCTTGCCGTCAATAACAATGGATACGACGGACTCACTGACCTGATTGACACACCAAACTGTGACCGTTAGCCGTTCTGCGACCTGTGTAGTAGTGAGGGTCGGGGTCATACGTCAGTCCTCTGGAGTTCGACATACCATCTTGCTGACAAGCCTTGTGATTGTGTTATGGTCACCGCTGCTGAACCAATGGCGATGTCAGTACCACCTAAGAGCGCACTGATGTCCGCACCGGCAGCGTTGAGCAGCCTTCCATCTGAGCCTTTGACAATCTCTCCGGCGTATCTATTCCCGATGAACAGGTCATTGAACTTCAGAGAAAGAGCAGAATACGCAATAGATTGATACTCTGCGCTACTCAGGACGTATGGGTACTGGACAAGATTGGAAATGGAGCCTTCAAGATTTCCAAGGGTCAGTTGCGGCCACGCGATTGCTGGTGCTCCACCAGAAGAGACTGTCCACACACCGCCAGTGTTAACCGCAACCGTCAAGGCATGAGAGGTATCTTCAATGACCACGATAGTCACAACCGCGCCTTGGAAGTAATCCAATCTTGGAAACGTAACCGCTGCTCCGGAACCGTTACCATCCACAAAGAATAGAATATTGGCGTCTAAACTGATGAGTAACCTGTTTTGTGCGGAACCCCAGATGGGAAGGTTATTGCCGCCCAATACCGCAGTTATATCGTAGCAGTAGGCGGTGTCCAAAAGAAAGTATTCGCCCGCAACGTCGTTGTCTAGCATAAATACCAAGTCTCCGTGCGTCGCTGCTGCGGTGAACACCATAGATACCACTTGAGTTTCTACGGAACAGTCCAGCAGAGGGCCAATTTGGACCGCACCCCCTACTTGTGCATATACTTTCATCTTGCGCCCTGCAGCGGCAGTTGTTTTCGCGAAAGCCGCGAGATAATAGACGTGACCAGAAATGAAGGTAGCACCAGCAAAGTCCATCAGTGCGTTATGCCCATTGGCTACGGATTTGGCAGACGCAGCTCCTCTAAGTGGAGAAACGGTGGTTCTCGTTGTTGTGTCGGGACAGTACCATCCAACTAAATCGGTCTCAAACTCACCGTTCAGGATAAGGTTGGCTGGCGGACTCGAGAATCCAGACCAATAACCTTGATATCGTGACTTTATCTGCATGACAACGGTCCGGACAGTCGAAGCTGGCGGTGTCCACGTTGCCACATCCTGCGCGGTATCAGACGCAAGGTAGAGACCTGAATCAAAGATTGGAGTATTGATGGGATACGTCACACCACCATGAACCTTTGAGGCCGTGCGCCTGAACGTGACCGATTGGCCGGTGAAGTCCACAAGGGTATTGCTCAAAGGAGCGTAGAACAGAGGGGCCAGAAAGTGGATAGTTGGATATGCTGAGACGTTACCGGCCTGTGAGAGTCCAGCGATGCCTTGATTTCCCCACATGTAACCGGTCGACGGAAAACGGACAATCGCGCCTTCGAGGATCGGTGATACCAGGACTGTCAGCTCATAGAGACTCTGCTGATACATATTGGAGGGGAATGTTGGTACCTGGACTCTGCATGTTCTCCACGAGATATTATCAAGTGAGAGCATGACGATATCATGCCACCTGATGCTCATCGGGTCCGCAATGACACCCGAGACGACCCACGTCTGCCAGTCCTGGCCGAGCGGGATTGCGCCGTTCTGATCAGTCAGCGGAACGTGATACGCCGTGATTATCTGCGGGTCTGTCCGAGTATACCGAGCTTGAACCAGCTGGATCAGGGAGCCGTCTGTATATTTGAAGTACATTTTACGCCCTCCCGAGCCCGTTGATCACGCTACCAACGCCGGGCGCGACCTGGCGCGTGGCGAAGATCAGCGTGTCCATTTTCAGGCCCAGTTGCCGCAGTCCTGCTGCCACGTCACTGCCGCCCATCTTACTGGCGAACTCAGCAGCCTGGCTCTGAGGTACGACGTACTCAGGGCCTTTCTCTGCGATGAGTCCGATGTGTGGCGTTGTGAAGTAGCCACCCAGGGCGTGTGCCATGAGGGCCCTGCCACCACTAGCACCGCCCAGGTTCAACGTGGGAGCAACGGTGGTAGTGGGAACACTGGTATAACTGCCGTCGGGCTTTACTGCTGTAATAGTGTAGTTCCCGCCAGCAGTGGCGACCGTTGCTCCAACACTAAGTCCTGCGGGAGCCTTACCATTGGGTTGAACCTGTACCGCGGTCTGCTGCAGAGCCGCATAAGCTCCCTGGGCAGCCAGCACGTTGCTATACAGAGCATTGCCATATTGTGCGCCAAGGGCTGCATACCCAGGCAGTTTCGCCTCCAGCATTGCAAAGATTTGGTCACTCGTTAAAGTTGCCAGCAGTTTCTCAGCATCAGCATTGATGTTTGCTGTCGCCAATTTCTGGTCATAGAAGGTGTTGATGAAGACGAGTCGAGCATCTGCGGACTTCTGTTCAGCAATGACTGCATCCTTGAGTTGTTGTATCTCGATGTTCCCCGCCGTCTGTGCTGCTGTCGTCATGGCGGCATAAGATGTCTGAGTAGAGGTAACCAAGTCCCTGAGTTGCTGGAGTTGAAGGTTCCCCGCCGTCTGTGCTAGCGTCTTTTCTGCCGCATAGTAGGCATTGGCTGAAGTGAGTTGGTCGGCATAGGAAGTCTTAGCAGCAGTGACCGTATCTCTGAGTGTTTGGATCTCAGCGTCACCTTTCGTCTGAGCCGCTTTCGTTTCTGCATCATAGGTGTTCGACGCTGCCTGTTTCTGCTTCTGAAGAGAAGACAACTGGGTATTGTAGGATTCGTCGGCCAGTTCCTTGTCCAGAGCCGCCCGTGCCTGTGTCCGCTCGCTCGCAGTAGTCGCATAGATGACATTGGTCCTGAGCTGGTCAACGGTGACTGCATCTTGGGCGGCCGTGTGTGAGTCTTGAAGTGCCTGGATTTGGTCATCATACTGCCCGAGTACAGCGGCCTTCTCCTCACTGATTGCATCCAGCGTCGAACTTAACTCATCCTGACGCTTGGTTATCATGTCGTCGAGGGCATTAAGCGTCGCATCGCGTTCCTTTTCGACAGCATTGACTACCGCGGTCTTTTCATTGTCGAGGGCATTAAGCGTCGCATCCAGTTCACTCTGACGCTTGTCTATCATATCATTGAGGGCCTTGATGGTCGCGTCTCGTTCCTTTCCGATTGTATCCAGTGTCGAGGTCAGATAATCCTGACGCGCGGTTATCGCGTCATTGAGGGCATTGACTGCCGTGTCGCGTTGCGTGTTGAAAGAATTGACAGCGTTCCTCTGCTCCTCGGAGTAGTTGTCAATGATGATAGAGGTCAGGGTGCTCAGGACGTCTTTTTGCTTATTCACGTAGTCAACTACAGAGGCGAGATACTTGTCCTGCGCGACCTTCTGTGCCTGCAGCGTCTTGTCTGCGGCGTCCTTGTCGGCTGCTGCCTTTTCCTTCCGGGCATCGTCATAGACTTTCTTGGCTGCCAGAGTATATGCTTGGTCGGCCTTTAGCTTCGAGCCACCATCGGCGATCGCCGCATCACGCTCCCTGGCGAGATCATAGATTTGACCCTCAACTGTTGTGTGGCTGAGTTTATAGATCTTGTCGTTCAGATCAGTGTTGACCTTTGCGACCTCTTTGGCGTGCGCCTGAGCCGCCTTCAGCGCCGTATCGGCTGCTGCTTTCTCTTCGGCCGTCTTAGCGTCACGCGCCTGTTGCTCATAGAAAGCCACTTGGGCTGCTGCTGCTTTCGCCGCCGCCGCCGCATCGGTCTGTGCCTTGATCTGGCCCGCGCCTTGTTTGTCCATCGCAGCACCGCGAACGCCGTCAATCTCATTTTGGACATTCTTCTCGAGAGCAATACGATCTTGTGCTCTCTGCTTGTCATAGGCAGCCAAAGCTTGTGCCTGAATTGGATCCCCTTCCATCGTTTTGCGGTTAGCCTTCGTTATCTGGTCATAAGCATCAAGCGCATTCTTGGCGATCTGGATATTAGTAGCCGAAGCCTCTTTGGTTGTCATCCCCAGGGCAATCCGAAAGGCGTTCCAGTGCTGCGTCGCAAGTACCACAACAACCGACAGAGCTGCTACGGCAAGCATGATCGCCCCGATAGGCGTCAGTGCCAGCACCCCATTGGTAACGATCAACACGGTTTTGAGTGCGGCAACAGCGATAGCGATACCGTCGACCACGCCCGTCACGACCTTGAAAGCCAGGAACGCTCCGAGCACTCCGGCGAGCACTGGTCTGATCAGGTCCCAGTTTTTGGCGACCCACGTACCAATGTTAACAAGCCAGTTGAAGACGATCTTGGCGCCGTTGAAGAACACCGTAATGGCTTTGCCGACATCGTCCGCCCACTTCTGCAGAGAGCCGTTGGCCTTCCATTCTTCGACCTTTGCCAGCACGGCGGTAATGCCCTGCTTGAAGAAGTCGAACATGGACCCAGCCCGGACCGTCCCGTCGTCTGAAAACCCGGCGATAGTCCTGAGAATATCCTCGCCCGTGTCCTTCATGCCCTTGATGAGGCCACCCAGCGAGTTGGCCTGCAATTCTGCCCCAGCCTTGAACCGTTTGTCCATGAGAGACAGCAGGGCCTTACTGAAGGCCTCTTGGTTGACGATGGTACCCTTCTCGTTCGCGATCTCGATGCCTTGCTCTGTTTTCGCGCCCTCTGCGAGCACCGCAGCTTTCGTGATACCATACGAGGCCAGAGCTTTCACTCGACCTTGTAAGAATCCTCCAAAAGCGGCAGCGGCGGCTTCAACATCACCGTTCGTTGCAGCGGCCATATCGGCCACTTGGGGAAGGACCGTCTTCGCATTTTGCCCGAACTTTGTCAAAGCAACGGTGGCAGCAAGCAGCTGGTCGTCGCTGAACGGCGTCTTTGCAGCAAGGTTCAGTGCGGATGCGACCGCCTGACCCGCTGCCTGCGAAGAGCCCATGAGCGTCGTGAGCGACATCCGGTATTTCTCGATTATTTGCCCGCTGGCCAGGGCAGCAGCGCCCCCGGCTGAGAAGGCAGCAACGGCGGCAACACCAACAGCTTTGAGCGCCGTGCCGATGGGATTCATGACGGCGTCGAGATCTTTAGTCGACTTCTGGAAGGCCTTAAGCTGCGACTGAACCTTTTTAAGGTTTGTCTCGAACTCGGCAGTGTTTGCCCCAATAGAAACGATTAATTTTGCGAGGGTGCTCACTAATTCACCACCCTTTTGCCGCCAAAGGCGTCCGTCAACAGGTCAACGATCGCCAGCAACTGCTCCGGCGTCTGTTGGTGCTTCTCCGGCTGGTCGTAGAGTAAGAAGTCCGTCATCTTGAAAGCCTCGCTGTCAGACGTTCTCTGCAAGTTGCACATGACCGCACAGAGCTTCGCCGACTGGTAGTCATCAGCGACTTCTCTCCGGTGTTCGCGCGAGTCATATGCCTTCCACAGTTCCTGCCATTCCAGCGGCGTGCAGCCTAGGAATTCGTCGGGGGTGAGTCCGAAGGTAACGCGGGCAATTCCCCAGAGTTCGGTACTGTCAGGTTCTGCTCTGGGGTTGCCGGGTTTGGGTCGCTCTCCGTGTCCTTTCCCGCCTTCATGGCATGGAGACCGTAGACCTCGACGATCAGGACCATGAGCGTGGGGAAAGCATCCAGGTCCAGCTGTGTATTCATGTCCTCATACGTCAGCTCGCCCGGGACTGGGATGTCCTTCTTGCCTTGTGGTCGGTTTGTAACATCTTCCCAGTGAGCCAGACAATAAACCGCAGCTATCACGTCCGGAATCATGTCCGCCGTATCTATGCGATCTTTAGGGTCAAGAATGGAGTCAGGATCGACAACCTCATCCGGTGGCAGCTGCTCGACCGGAACGCCAAGCGCCTCAGCGTGCGCGTCATTCACGCGTGTGGCGGCAAAACCTGCCGACAATTGACGCTGCAGCTGCATGATCAGGTCGTCAAGCCGCTTGTGCGTCAGAGCCTTAAACCAGCCTGGCGCGGCTAGTGTGAGCCGTAAGTGGCGCGTTTTACCAAGAAGTTCAACTGGTACACTCTCTACTGTGGTGAAGTCCATGATTCCTCCTATATGTGGGGCAGGGGATTGGCCTGCCCCATGTGTGTTTACGCTACGCTGAAGCTCTGGCGACATGGACCAGGTAAGTCTTGGAGACCTTGCCTGTTTCCTGGACGACGATGGTGACATTTGTAATTGACCCGGCAGCGCCCAGGGCAATCGCACTCGAGTCGGCGCCGCTTGCAACAACGGCTCCGTTGACCGTGATGACCCCGGCAGTTGCCGTTGGTTTGACCACGACTGATGTGGTAGCTGTGACCTGGCTGTTCACAAAGGTGCCTGGTGTGCCCGAAGCGACTGGCACGTTGAGTCCGGCGGGAGTAAAGACGAAGAACGTGGTTGTGAGACCAGCGCTGAGCGTCTGGTTGAGGGTAACGGCTCCGGAGACCTTCATGGTGGTTTCGAGTTGGACCGCGTCACCCTTTGCAGTGAATGGTGAGATGCCACATTTGAGGACAACCACCGAGAAGTCGAAACTGGCGCCCCATGCCGTTGGGAACACGAGCGTGTAGGCATGAACCAAGCCGTCTGCCTGATCTGCCAGGAGCAGGGCCTGGCCAGGGTCATTGGCAATATAGTTGCACGTAATCTTGACATCATCGGATGACCTCATGCCTCCGATGAACTCTGCCATACGTCCAAGAGAGTCATGGTTCGTGACGTCGATCGTCTCGCTATTGAACGATGGCGGCGTGAGAGATGTGATTTCTGCAATAGGGACAACGCCCCGGAGCAGACTTACACCAAACCCGGTTAATGCTTTTGACATATGAGCCTCCTAGCTCGAAAACCAGATGAAGCAGTCAATGACCATAGCAAATAGGCCAGTTGCCGCATCGTAAAGCGGAATCATATTTTCTATAATCACTTCCTGCACATCAGCATTCGTCGCCGGCCACGTTTCCAATGCCGCCATCACCTGCACATTGATTGTCTTGGCGCTTCCAAGGGTCGAAGCGTAGGATGATATCTGCACGCGCGGATGTCGGAGACCATTGCGCCCGTCGTGCGAATAGTCCGGGATGTCGTCAATCGTCTGATAGACCACGTAGGGGGTCAAGATTCTCTGTGCGATCGTCACTGCCGCGATATGCGTCGCCGGAACAAGCGCGATAAGCGCCGCAAAGGTGGAAAGTCTACTGAAAATCGCGGCGTCGAGGTCCGTCATAGCTTGATCTTCTCCAGTTCTTCATTGAGTGCGCCAACGAAGATGTCAATGAGCTTACCTTTCTCTGTATCGAACGTGTTCCGCATCATGGGGTGCGCGGGTGTCGTGGGGAACCCGAATTCCTGGGCCATGGCGACAGCGGTCTTTGCCTTGATCGGCCCCACGTCGACCTCGCTGTTGCCATCGCGCTTACGGATATTGCTCGCCATGAAGCTATTCTTGAGCCGATGCACTGGATGGTCCCTGCCGACGTAGGTTGCCCGCTCGATCTTCACGACCAGGTAGGCAGCCGCATCTTTCAGAGCATTGTTGATCTTGGATTTGGCGACCCGCTCTGAGAGTGAATGGAGTTTCGCGTCGCAGTTCTCTAGACCAGTAATAGAAATGGTCACTTTGTCGCTCATGCGTTCACTTCCGAGCACATAAGTTCGAGCGACACGTGTTCCATTTCGGGATCAATGAGGTATAGAATGATGTAGGTATGCGGCCCATAGACCACCTGCATATCCTCTTCAACTGTCGCAAGGTAGCGAATCGTGATTTTCAGGGTAATCTCGCTTTGCGCCTGCTTCGCCGCGAATAATCGTGCGCCACTCAGGGGTTCGACAGCAGCCCACACCGTCGCCAGGGTCACGAATCCCACGACAGGCTGCCCGTAGGCGTCATGCGTCGTAGAAGGGTACTGAATCGTGACCCTGCGGTTCAGGCGGCTGGCGTCCATCAGAGTGACCAGCGATACAGGTTCAAGAGAGCTTCGACGGCATGCGGAAGAGCTGCGACCTGCGCCCGCGTGCCGGTAACGATCGCGCCTCGTTCGTCATACCAGTCCTTGATGAGCAGAAGCATGGCCTGCGTCAGTGGAGCAGGCACCGCGGCGACCGTACTGTATACGAGTGCAAAGTGCACGGTGAACGGCAACACGGGAGGAGTAGCAAATGCCACCGCGCCCGCTGTGACGGTATAGTCGGCTGGTGGAATGACCTGTGGATCTCCGTTGCCGTCCACATACGTGACAGACGACACGGTGAGCGTCTCCGTCGGTGCACCATACCCGGCGGTGAACGTGATGGTGATCGGATAGCCAGCCGTTGCAATCTCTGGCCAGCTGAAAGTCGATGATGGTTCGATCGTCCCTGGGTCGCCCGGTGTGACAACGTACTCAGTCGCGGGCAGGGTATGTGGCATGTTGCTTGCGTCCAGGTAGGTGATGGACACGATCGACTGGAGCGGGGGCCTCGGTACGACGACCTTGCTGCCCCACGCATTGCGTGACATCCTGCTCCACGAGCCCCGAAACAGCGTAGTCCAACTGATGTGCTGCCAGGTCCACGTTTGAGCGACAAGCGCCCGCCCCGTGGTCTCTTCCACATACGCGCGGGCTGCCGTGATCAGAGCCCCAATGGAGGAATCCTCGTCGGCCGTTTCTACCCGTGCCTGTGCCTTGCCCTGGATCAGCGTGACCGGTTCGACAGCAGGCGGTACTGAAAGCAGCAGGATGTCGTCCATGGTTTATGCGCCCGCTAGGACAGCTTTCGCGGCTGCCGCGACTGTTGGGTCTTTAACCTGATTCGCAAGATACTCGAGGTACTCAGGATCCTGCGCCTTGATCTGCGCAAGTGTGAGTGGCTTCTCTTTGTACTCGCCGTTGTGGTACTTCCCGAAGCCCGGCACGAGATCACCTGGATTCTCAGGAGTGGCCACTTCCACTGTCTCCCTCGTTTCGACAGGAGCAGTAATCGGCTGAGCGGGCGCAAGCATGGCCGTCTCGACGACACCGCCAAGGGGTCTGGCAAAGCCACCAGCGACATAGCGGCGCGCCTCTTCATCGGGGCATTCGCAATCGCCCTCGAAGATTCCAGCCGGTCCCGCTGCTAAGGTGAACATATGTATCTTCATAAGTGATCCTCCATAGGGGGCGGTTGTTACGCCGCCCCTGATACCACTACTTACTAGGTAGCAGCGAGTTTGAGTCTGACGAAGGCCTGTGCGTCGATAGGACCACCGTCAGTAAACTTGCGACCAATAAAGCCAACCTTGGAATTGCGCGCAAGGAGTTCGTTCAGGCGCTGGATGGTCACGTCCATCAGATCAGCGATAAAATAACCCTTGTACCAGTTGACCAGGGCGCCAAAGTACAGGCCCGCAGTGAACGTGTTCGGAGAATACTCGCTCTCGTCGACCGGGAAGCCGTCGATTGTGTCAGCGACACCGGCGATGAGGGAAGGCTGCCACATGTAGCTGCCGTTGACCGCATCCTTGAACAGGGAGATTTTCGACAGAGCATCAGTGCAGAGCAACCAGCGAGCACCCGAACGATAGGTAGGACGCAGCATGAATCGAGCTGCACGCAGGATATCGGACGTGAATGCCGTTGTGGTCGTCGCAGTAGTACAGTCACGACTAGTCGGGATAGCGCCCGTGCCAGTTGTGGCGAAGATCCCGAGAGGCTTGCCTGAGCCGTCGCCGGTCAGAAATGCCTTCTCTTCAGCCATGGCGAACTTTGCCGCAATACGGTCCCTGACGATGCTCTCAGGAGAGAGGGCAGCCGTCCGCAGGAGCTTCATGCTGACGTCAATCTCCTTCGTCAGCTGGTTCGGCTTGAACTCGCGCTGAGTGAACTGGCCGGACTCATCGGGTGTGATCGTCCCGACTTCGGTTGTCCAGTCTGCATCCGCGAAATCCGTGGTCAATGCCGGGAAGCCGATGGAATCCGAGGTTGTGACCGGGACCACCTGGGCATAGCGACGGATAAAAACCTGAGCATCCTCACTCTGGAGGAGCTTGGCAACCCACTGGATAGGAGCATGCAGATATCCGCCGTCGGCATCCACATCGTTGGCCATGGCCGCGGCAGTACGAGCCTCGCCCATCAGATGCGAGAGGAAGGCCTGAGCATACTGCTTGGTGCTCCGGCGCTGGAACATAGGATCTGCCTCTTCGCCGGTCAGCCTGACACCACGGTACTCTGCCGTCACGCCGGGCGCAGCATCACGCTTGCTCGGGTCGTCCTTTCCACCGACGATCGTGTCACGAGCCTCGTTTAGACCAGCCTCTTCCGCCTGCAACCCCAGTTCGCGGTCGATCTGTTCCTTGAGCTTCCGGGCATCGGTGAGCATGGCATCATACTGGCCCTTTTCCTCACCGGACATGTCCCTCTTTTCTTTGAGGGGAAGATCGTTTAGCGTACGCGCCTGACCAACAAGGCCAGCTCGCTTCTGCGCCAATGCATTGAGTTCTGTAACAGTCATATCATTGTCCTTTCGAAGGCTTATCCCTCGAGATCCAACCGTTCAAGCTCTTTCCGGCGAGCTTCAGAAGCCGTGGCATAGTCAGGTTCAGTGGTGCTATCGGTTGCCGAGTGATCCTCCTGGATCGGCTCGATAATCTTCTCAGTGGGTTTGATGCTCGAACGGTGTTCAGCCAAGATGGATTCAGCTGATCTGCCACCAATGCCGACATCGGTCGTTGGATAAGCAGGAAACGTCACCGGACTTACATCGAATAATTTGACTTCTTTGAGGGTGCGAATTGGATTATTAGGATCCGACTCATCCCACTCTTCCTGTATGGTCTGAAAAGCGAAACTCATCTGATCTAGATCTTTTCGCTTAACTGATACCATCAGATCACGACCCAACGTCGTGTCTGGCATATCAATTTCCGTGGCAAGTCCCGTGTCGTCTTCATGCAGCCTCAATGTTCCTGATTTGGTACGTCCTAGCAGATGATTGGCGTCGTGGTTGAATAAAGCGCGAACGTCGGCATTATCAGCAAGGGTCTTCTTGAACGCGCCCGGGGCAACCTTTTCACTGAAGAAACCCAGGTCAACAACCGTGTTAAAAACTGCAGCATGGCCGACAAGAACATGACCATCGTCGACAGCGCGAACCTCATCCAAACTAAACGTACGATATTCTCTTTCAGGCATGATGAACCTCCATGATCTGAGCCTCAATTCCCGTCATAACGTCGTTCGCAAGAGCCAAAGACGATCGATTCGCATAGAAACTTTCGACGGCAAATATCAAGTCCTGTTTCTCGGACTCTGCCTGTACGACACGAGTCATCAATGCCGCCCCTTCAGACAGGCTGTAACGCCTTGCCTGGACTGCTGAAAACAGCTCAGTCGTGGCATCATCTACGCTATTTCCATTCCCGACTGCACGGATTGTTGACGCAATAGGTGCTGAAAGTCGCTGTTTAGCGAAGGTTTCAAGTGATGTAACCATATAATCGGCCAACCACGAGGAAAAGCCCTGAACGTCGCCTACTGCAAGGAGTTTCCGCGCCTCTTTCAGCACGTCCTCGGATTCGCGCTTGGCAATGTGGTCAAAAGCATCCGACAGGACGGGTTCGACGACAGAACGTCCAACCACAAAAGTGGGTGCCGGAACATCAGACGCAACGGGCGCCGGAACGGGTAATGTGCCCGCTTCGACCATATTCAACGGTTGAAGATACACTTTCCCCTTGCCATCGGGCAATGGGTTCATGTTTTCAAGGCTTCTGATTTCATCTGCCGACATCCAGCCCCAGCCACGGGCAACGGCATAGGCAGCATAGCGGCTCGCCATGTCGCCTCGCATGAAGCCGTCCATCTTGAATTCAGCGAAATACTTATAGGTGGGGAAGAGCATGCGATTGAAGCCCTGTTCCAAGCGGACAGCCCAGGGCATGAGAGCATCGGTGACGAACTCCATCCCCAGGTGCTCGACGTTCGAGAACGTAGCGTGTGTTAGGTCGTTGATCTTGTGTGCCGGCACGCGGAACCATCCGGCAATCTCAGACCGTTGAAATTCCCTGGTCGCCAGCAGCTGCGCGTCCTCGGCATTCAAGGCAATCGACTTGTAGTCCAAACCTCCATCCAGAATGGCGATCTTGTGCTGGTTATGGCCTGAATGAGCTTCCACCCACGTCTTCGCCATGTCGATCTTCTTCTTCTCATCCGTCATTGGAGCAGCAGTCTGCAAGTATCCGCCAGGCGTGCTGTCGTTGCCAAAGAAGCGGGCAGCATAGTCCTGAGCGGCTTGCGAGAGTCCCAGCGATTCGCGTTGGATGGTAATTGGCGAATACCCGATCAGACCATCAAAACCAAGGCCGGGAATATGCAGGACTTGAGCATGGTCCAGATGACGAGTTCCCGTGTAGGGAGAGTCGAACGTGTAGACCAAGTTCCCTTGAGCGTCCCGGCTTATCTTCATCCAGTCGGGACGAAGCGGCCACAGCGCACACGGTAGTCCAGCATAGTTAAACTGGATCTCGGAGTAGGAGTTGCCCCAGAGACACAGGTGTGCCATCATGGTTTCTCTGTAGGCGAACGAGGTCATCTCCTTGTTCGGCTCATCATGCAGGACGTGGTAGAGCAGGTGGTTTGTCGCTACGGTTTTGCCGTTCTCGTCGCGGCTATAAACCATCAGCGGCATGGAAGCGACGGACTCGGCCAGGACGCGCACGCAGGCATAGACGGTCGGGAGGTTGATCGCGCTATGCTCGTTGACGTAAGCGCCGGACTCCGTGACTCCGACTCCCTGTGAGGCCAGCCAGTTGGCAAGGTTCTCACCAAATGCCGCTTCGGAGCGCTTGCCACCGAACAGTCGTTGCATCGCAGTTTTGAATGTCACGCGCGCCTCCTATCCTTGGTAGACAAAGATGCCGGGGTTGGCTGGTAACTCTGGAGCTGTCGCCAGATGCGCGTAGAGCGCGTCGAGCCACGCCAGAAGCAAGTCGATATGAGCCGACTTGTTACGCTTCACGGGCTTGATGTTCTGTGCTGGGTCTTCAATGATCGAGACGTTGTCCATCATCCATCGCAGGACCGCGTTTTCGGGAACATCAACGAGGCCCGCCATGATCTGACGCTCCAGTGTCTTGCATGCGGGAGACAATGTCTTATAGCCCTGTCTGGCTTCGATCACGTTCCAGCCGTCTGCCTGCAACTCGTTGGAGAGCTGGCTGAAGTTCCATGGATCCCCAACCAGGTCATTGCACTTCGTGATCTCGCGCCGTTCTTCCAGATACTTGCGGATAAAGCCATAATCACAGACATTTCCGGGCGTAGTCTTGATAAAACCCTTCCTGATCCACAGGTCGTAGGGAACGTGATCGTCATGCGAGCGAGCTGCTACGTTGTCTCCCGGGATGAAAGCCATGGGGAGAATGTTCCACTTGCCCTTCGGGTCCAGAGGATCAGGGGCCCAGACTTCCATGACACCCACGAGATCAGTCGTCTTAGCGAGGTCAAGTCCAATGAAACCCTTGCGTCCTTTGGTCTCAAAGGGCTTTTGGGCAACGCACTTGTCGAAATAGGCCATGTCGAGCCAGCGGACAGACTGCTGCGTCCACTGATTCAGATACCAGCGACGGAATGCGTTCTGTTGCGCAGGGATAGCCTTCGCCTTCTCACACTCAGATGCCAGATATGACTCTGGTACGGTAACGCCCAGTGACGGGTTGGCTTTGTACCAGGTCTTCGGGTCTGTCCAGTCATCGTTCGGGTCCGCTTCGTAGATCATGACGAAGAACGACGGGTTTGCGATGATACCGGACGCCACGCGCTTGCTATAGTCGTACTTCTGATAGCAAACCGATTCCTGGTCGTCACCGGCAGTCGTGATCTCGAAAATCAACGGTTGCCTTCGAGCGCCAACGCCCATTTCGATGAGGTCAAGGAGGTCGGCGTTCTGAAAGGCGTACAATTCGTCGACGACGCCGCCCGAGATGTTGTATCCTGCCTTAGTCTTGACTTCCGAACTCAGTGACCGCACAACGGAGTTAGTGCTTTCCTGAATGATTGCGGACTGTTGCACCGTCACACGATCTGCGAGGACCTCCGACGTCTTCGCCATGATCTTGGCACAGTCGAGGACAATATGCGCCTGCTGCTTATCATTTGCCAGAGCGTACACTTCGGCACTCGGCTCCCCGTCGGCAAAGCCGAGCAAGAGAGCAAGACCAGCTGCCAGCGTACTTTTCCCGTTCTTCTTGGGAATCTCGACATACGCCTCACGGTACATACGGTAGCCATCGTCGATGTGCTTCCAGCCGAACACCTGGCGGACGATGTAGTCTTGCCATGGTTGGAGCGTAAACGGCTTCCCGGCCCACTCGCCCTTGTACTGCTTGAGCAGCGAGAAGAACCGGACAGCATAGTCGGCTGCTCCCTCGTCGAAGTAGTAGACGTCCGTATTGATCTTGCTGACGTCGTTCGTGATCATTTATGACTCTTAGCGACGATCTGTGGCGGACGTGATGGCTTCGGCGGCGTCAGCAGATCTGCGCCTGTCGGCTTGTCTGGAGACTTCACGATGCGAACGCCGGAACGCGCTGATGGCGTGAAGCCCATCTCGCGAGCTGACCGAATCATGGCATCGTGATACGTCTTGGAAATCCCCACGTAGGGAGATACAATCGTGGCAGAATAGCCGTGTTGTCCCGAAATAGTGATGGTTGTGCCCTCTTTGGCAATCATCTTTTCAGCATCGCGCCACCGCGCCCACGATTGGCAGTAAGAAGCCAGGACAGCACGGTCGCATGAAGTCAAAAGACCCGTCACCTTCTTCAGCGACGATGTGATTCTGCGCCACTCACCCTGCGCCTTCTCATCGAGCCAGTTAGGACAACTGATGACTGAGGCAGCCGGCATGTTGAGGTCGTCATCATTCAGCGCCCGCCGCCCAGGATTGCCAGCGAGACGTTTGAGAGCGGTTGGTTTCGGCGGGCGGCCAGTTCTACGGCTCATTGATGCCCCCAGGGGGCCCGACTTTCGCGCACGCATGCGCGTCACCCACCGCCGGCTCTGAGGCGTTCGCATTGCAGAGATTTGACCCGCCCCTCCCACCATGCATGAACACTGCGTCTACAGTCACGAAGTCGCGCCCTGAAACGCAGTCATAGAAAGCAGAACTCGATGTCAAAGAATGGCTAGTCATCATGCGTGCCGCCCTTCTCAGGGTGCTTCTTGTTGTGGCATGGGTCGCAGAGTGAACGGAAGTTGCTCTCGACAAGCGCGAGCTCAGGGTAGTCTCGCACTGACTTCTCATGGTGCACCATCGTGGCAGGCGTGACTCTGCCCTCGACAAGGCAGTCCTCACAGAGAGGATCCTTCTGTAACTTCCTCGCCCTGGCAGCACGCCAGCCGGGAGACAGGTAGAACTCGTGTTCAAACTCGCCCTGTCTTGCCTTGTCATACTCATGGGCAGTTGTCTGTTGATGATCGACACAGTATGAGGATGAGGGCATAGCATAGTTGTGACATCCTGCCTTGCCACAGTAGCGATGTGCAGCATATGGCATGTCATGCGCCCTTGTACTTCAAGACTCTAATCATGAACCAGTAAATGAGTGGACTCACAGTGTTGGCTCTGATCTTGTACCGGATGTCCAGCACTGAGTCGACAGTCTGCGGTTGCGTGTCTGAGGGTGTCATCGTGACATGCACATAAGTGGCGCGACCTGTGATCTTGTCACGTCCAGTGACAATGAATGACATGGTAGAGAGAGTCATACTGTCACCATAGGTGAGAGCGGGGGCTGTCCGGGAACGTTGCCCGACTTGGAGCTTAAGGCAGCACATTTGTTCCCGCTCTCAGTGTAGTTGTAGGAGCTATGGGAGTCGCACCCACATCGGTACCCAGACCGATTGCTGCTATCGCTCCATATGTAGACCATGCTAATATCCCGCCATCTTGTACAGCCACATAGAGACACGCTTGCACCATTGCCTTAGGCAGCCGGAGGTCGTGAGTCGAACACGACCATAGCGCAAGGTCAGCACATACGAAGGCCGTATCTCCGGCACGGGCGATGACGTCAATGCAGCAGACGTGCGAAGGAGTTGCCCTTGCGGGTTGGGAGGAAGCACGTCCGCTGCATTCACGCGATCAGTCATGTCGATCGTGCGGTCAATTGGCATCATGGGCGATGACGAACGACGCATAGAGCGTCACGTGCGACTGGTTCTTGATAGTGGAGAGCTTGTTGACTTCTGGCAATTGGGATGCAGATGCAACGATGACAACCTTGGTCTCGCCGTAGCGATCTGTCGTCGAGTGATCGAAGTAGCACTCGAAACAACAAAGGGCATCTGCGACGCGTTTTGGTTCTTTTCTCTGCTTAGGCATGCGAAATCCCCCATGTGTTCAGGGACAAACAGCGGGCTCGACCCTGGGACATGGGGGATCTGCGACATCGGGGAGTATGGCAAGAAACCGCAAAAAGCACGGCATACTGCACTATCTGCTGCTGACCACACTCGTTGTGCAAGAGTAGACCCCCAAGTCTGCTACTTCGAATAGTCTACAAGTGTGTTTATGAGTTGACAAGTTCCTCACTAGTCCTATTCCCAACGTTTGGTTTTGGTCCAGGACGCGGCCCTATTTCAGCGGCATACAGTGCTTTCGCTGATAAAGCTTTTGTATAGGTTGTAAACGTCCCGAGATAGTGCGGTCCCAGCCTCGCCCGAAACTTGCCGTCGACTGTTATGCGGATCCCAGGTGTTTCTGTTGGCAGAAGCACTTCCTCGATGTGCGGTTTCTGCGGCTTCTCTTGCCTGTTGGGAACATGCCGCCAATAGAGGAACTTCACGGCAGTCTTCGTCCTGCCGTCAATCGTCTCCCTGTCTAGCTCGAACAGGATGTCGTACTTCTTGCTCAGTCCACGGATGATGACCCCGGCTACTTCGCCGTCGTTCCGCTTGATCATCTGGTCGCGTAAGGCGTGCACAGCGTCACGCGCATTCCCTCCGCACCATTCCAGCACGACATTCCTGCCGTTGCCGTCCCTGCCGTCTCGTTTCAACGTCCTGAACCCAGCCACTCGTAGTAAAGGAACCTTCTCTCGCATGCCTCGCCTCCGTCCTGCTTTCCGTGATGCCCTTCATTTCAGTTATGCAACGGCCCCTCGCCGATTTCATAGCCCGCTTTGGCCCAACTTGGCAAGGGAGTTTTCTGTCAATGGTTATCCTGCTGTCTCCTTTGCCTGCCATTCTTCAAGTGTTCTGTTGCCCTTGCTATAGTTGCAGTGTCCACACGCCGGGACCACGTTATCCTTTGAGTGTTTTCCGCCCCTTGAAAGTGGAATAACGTGATCCAGCGTCAGCTTGGCTTCTTTGTCACAGTAGGCGCAATGTCCGTTGGCCTCTGCCAGGATCGCAAGCCATTCAGTTGACGTCAGCATTTCGCTGATGGGGGTGTTGGCGTACTTCAGAGCGCGGCGCTTCGATTGCGTTACTGCGCTCCTAATCCGTAGTTGTTCAGGATGCTCCCTTTTCCACTTCGAATATGCCACAAACGCTTTCTCGGGATTGGCCTTCGACCACCCACGGTTCTTTCCACGCGCCCTCGCTTTGTCGGGATTTGCAGCATAGTACGCGGCCCGTAATGGCCTGCGTTCTTGCTCCTTTACCAAGACGATCTCATGGTTAGCTAGATTACGGGCACGCTGCTGTGCATTTAGCCGCTCCTTGTTCTTCGCACGGTAGGCCTTCAAATACACCTTCCATTCTTCCTTGGTCATGCTTCTACCTCTGCTCCAACGTACTCCTTGCACTTCATTCGTGGCTTGTCACACCGGATAGGTCCAACACATTGCTCGCAACGCTCTCCGATGAGCTGGCACTTGAAGCAGAGACAGCCGTTCTCCAGGCAGTGCTGTTCCTTGCCTTCCTCTGTCCTAAAGTCCGGGCAAGCGCCGATCTTGCCGCCGGTGCCGCCAATCTTCTTGCAATGCTCGAATCCCTTACAGTCGTGGCAGCTCTTGCCCTCGTTTGCGCAGTCAAGACAGAGACAGTCGGAGCAATCCCATAGGACTTTGCCTTCGGAGTACCACTTGCCGTTCAGCAGCAAAGCTATTGGCTCTTTCGTAGGTTCGACGGCAAGGTCAAGCAGCGCATGTATCTCACAGGGCAGGTGGATCTCCTCCAGGTGCGGCACATCTTTCAAGGTGCATGGCACATCCCCGTTCTGGCAACCGTTGTGAACGGCGCAGTCACCGCCGCGCAGGACGCAGTAGTTGTCACCGCGTTTTGGCACTATCGGCTGCTTCTTTGCCTTGGCTGGTTTCTGCTCTTTCGCAGGCTTGACAGCGGGAGCGGGTTCAGGTTTCGTCACTTTGGCTAGCTTCTTCGCGGCTTTTGCCTCTGCGTCATCTTTCATGCGGTCATCCAGCACATCGGCGGGCAAACTTCCCTCTCGTACAATGCTCTTCAGGAATGAGAGCGATATGATGAAGGGACAGAGTGCGCCACTACGAAGACCCGCACAGTCGTGACGGCAGGCATGATGCTTGCCACAGTGCAGTTCATTCCATTTCTTCGCCACTCCTTCTGGCTTCCAGGGTTTGAGGTCGACGGCGAGCGAGGTCTTCTGTTCTGCCTCCTGTATCGCAGGATCATCGACGGGATTGACGGCCGGGGCTAGAATCGCCAACCGTTCTTCGTGCTCTTGCTTCGGAGCGATCGGAGGCTGTCTGAACGCTGCCCCGGCAAACGTGTCCACTGGCTTGCTGCTCCAAGGAGGCTCAGGAGTGGGCTTCTCTTTGGCTGCCTTCTTCGCCTTGGAGGGCTTCAGGGCAGGTTCGACAACAGGAGAGGTGAGGACATCCAACCGTTGTTCTTGCTCTAGCCTCCTGGACTCAAACCCTAGGCGTTCAATGACGTGGTCGGCTGGAAGTTCCGCAAGTAACCGGTTTATTGCCACAATGTCAGAGCGCAGAAACTGCATCTCCTGTTCATTCTTGGTGATTGGGGCAGACGCTTGTTCATGCTTCGGTTGCGTCGTCGCTTTGACAGACACGGTCGGCTGTTCCTCGCCATCCTTCGCCCGGAAGTCAGGACATCCTCCCATCTTGCCGACGTGATTGAAACAATAGACTGGTCCCTCGCAGGTGTGACAGCTCTCTCCATTGTTGGCACACTTCGGGCAGAGACAGTCAGAACAGGACCAGCCTTCGCCCTCGGCCTTCGAGTACGCAGGACATCCGACAGTGCGGGGATGATTCCTCGAAGAACAGATCTCATTCAACCCTTTACACTTTCCGCAGGCCTTCTCGTTGAGACAGGTACTGCACAGACACTTATCGCAGCCCTCATTGGGAAGAGGAATACTCCGTGCCTTCGGCTGCTTCTTCGCCTTGGCTGGCTTCGCCGGTTCGACAGGAGACTCAGCCTTCGGATCGGGCCGATGTATTGCATCACTCAGCATCTCATGGGCAAACCGGCATCTGTCCGGCTGCTCCTTCGATAGCTCGTAGTGATGGCAATGACATACATCGGGCCTACCGTTCTGGGGTTGCTGACAATAATGGTTATAGCTGTCCGTCCCGAGCCGTTCGCACCAGAGAGGCTCCGACGCATGGTGTTCTGGCGCCAAGGATACAGCAGCAGGCACCGCCTGCTCAACAGGATTCAGATCGCATCGAACCCTAGGCGCGAAAAGCAACTCCTTGCGGAGATCGCAGACGTGATCACATTTCTTGCAAGCTGCCTCCGACATCCACGGGATAGTTCCGCTATAGTCAGGGCAGCCGGTAATGCTGATGGGCCGATTGCACATGCGGTAACGAGTACCGCCAGGCTGTCCCATCTCAGGACCGTCCATGCATTCGTGGTAACGGTCGCAGGCCATGCACATGCAATTGGCGCAGGCCGGGAACTTACCCTTTACGCAACGAAGGAGATAATAGACCTTGCTGCTCTTGTCCAGGGCTTCTGTCTCGCAGGTTTCGTACTGTGGACAGTCTTGATGACAGATGCAACGATCCGAAGGCACCTTGACCTGGTCAATGGGTTCAGGGAACAGACTTCCCACCCAGCCGGATACTTCGGGCCCGCGTCTCATGGTGTCACCTTCAACAAGTCCGTGACGTCTCGAATGATGACAGCGTTCGGCTCTAGAAAACCATCTGCATCCTTGCGCTCATTCCAATGACTGAACATGTACATCCGACCGTCTTTGACAAATACTCGCTCAGCACACCACACGCTGATTTTCTCTATCTGATACAGCTTGTCGGCTTGTACTGGCGTAGTTTGTTGTTCGGAATATCCCGCATTTCTGAGAACACTATCAACCGTACATTCACCATGCCGGGGAACAGAAACGAACTCAGAGGCAAATAACTCGTCGCTCATCGCTTTCCCTTAGGAACGTACAGCACCCGGACTTCGACATTACGCCTGCGGCCCCACTGTCGCGCATCTTCGCTCGACCACATGAAAACGTCCAGAGTCTTTCCACGAATTAACGAGCCCGTATCGATGACGGTGCAGGGCTTGCCGCCGTTATAACCAGGGATCTGCAGAATTGTGCCAAACGGAAAAACAGAAAGGTCTGCCGCAATGCCTCCGACATACACCCGCTTACCACTGGCTGTGACTAATGGAGATGCGTCACACTCTTGGACCGTAGGGCTATAGGCGGTCACCGTGCATATCAAAATTGCTATAGGTTCTGATGCGCGTGTCGTCACCTTGTCGCTGCTGAGTCTCACACTTGCCAGCCGGCGAGCAGTTCGGAAGTTGACGATGTCACCCGCTGTCGCCTGACGTGGCGCCAGAAGTGAGAACATCATGACTAGCAATAGGACAAGCGCCAGGATGAACAGGATGAGAGCAATCTTGCTGTAGTCGAGACGACCTGACTTGCCCCACTTCATTTCTTCGCCTTCGCCTTCTTGGCTTTCTTGCGCTTCTTGGACACTGCCTTGATAGCCTTAGCGAGCTTCGAGGCATCAAGACGTTCTCGCCAGAGCTTCATATATGGAGGCTCATAGGGAGCGAACTGCTCGCCGCTCATTTCGTCTTCCCTTCTTCAGGCGGAACCGGCACACGAAAAGTTACGGTAAACTTCCATTTGCCTGGTGCTTCATGCGCGATGAATCCACCTTGTCGGTTGTTCTGGATGTCCGGCAACATGGCAAGCCACTTTTCGTCCAGCTCCATGAGTTCATTTTCTGTCATCAGGTACAGACCAAAGAGACGAATCATAGCGCCACCACGTTGAACGGTGCCCTGACGCCCGCACAGTTGCGCTCGGTGATCTCTAGGGCCATACGGACCGTGTCCTCAGGAAGATCACTACCGACTCGGATCATTGCCGCCATTGCACCCTTGGCAAACTCTTCGCCGCACCCGGTCGCGTCATAGGGATCGAGCGCCTCGCTTACCTGGTAGTCACTCTGGACCTTGAACAGCCGACCCATATAGCCGACCAAGAACTCACCGCCAATTTCGGCTTCTTTTTCCTTTTCGGCATAGCCGCCTGTTTTCAGGCAACCCCGGATGGCGTCGACAAAGGTTGTTCTCATCCACTTGTCAATATCTTCGTCAGGGTGTCGCTCGGGAACCACGAGAGAGTAGCGCAGCAGATCTCCCATACGGAAAGATGAGGTAAAACCCATGATGCAGGGGCCATTTGCAAACACCTTCGGGTCCTTGCGGACGGTAAGCCCCCATCCGGAAAGACCTGCCGAGTCACCGCCGATGTAGACCTTGCCCATGTGGGAATAGCCGACGATGCAGGTCATGTCTTGCCCCACTCATGGCCGGCGAGCGCCTGGTACTCTGCCCTAAGCCGCGCGTTCTCAGATTCGTAGAAGGCCTGCCGGTCATGGAGCAATGCTATAGACTCAGCCCACAGTTGATCGAGTTCGCCGTCGCCAAGCTGCGTCTCTGCCCAGGCAAACTGCGAAGTCCGGCTCAAGCCCTCCCACCATCCATGATGACAGTCCGAGCAGAGCAGGACGGCGTTACGAGAGTTCCAGCGCGTACCGAGGAGTTCCCGGACGAAGATGTGTGACCACTGGGCGTTGCGCCCGCTGGCGGGTTGATGACAGTGACGACAGACCATGCCGTCGCGATAGCGAACGATGTCGCCACAGATCTTGTCGTTCTCGTTGCGCAAGGCTACCAAACAGCGTCTGCGTATCCGAGCAACGACAATACCTCTGCCGACTGCCTTTTCCGCGATGCCCCCCTCAGAGCTTCGACTTTTCAGTTTTCCGGTGCGACGTAATGGTGCACTTCGACGTAATGCTGTTCTTACCATGCGAGACCCCCAAGTCTGCTATTTTTGATGCTATACCCCCAACCCCTCGCAGGGTCGGAATGCTGTTCTAGTCTAGTGGTGCTATTCTGTCATGACCCTCTCCAAATACCCTGCTGGGTATGTCCTGTCAGGAATGCCGCATGAACGGCTCATGGCCTCTACCATAAATTCCTTATTTACGGACATGCGATGCCTCGAAGACAACCCTGTCCGCCCACTCCGCTTTCTTCCCCTTGTTCCACTGGGAAACAGGCCTCAGGTAGCCAACCACACGAGAGTAAACTTCCGTCCTGGTGCGCTTGGCTGCCGGGATGATGACACCGTTGTCCAGCTGGAGATCACCGTTTGCAAGTTCAACCATTGGGTGACACCTCACTGATGTCCGCTCCGCAGTTGGCGCAGACCATCGGGTTCTGATGTGCGAACTCTGCCGGGTCAATGAACCCACCTGGAGACCGATAGCCTTCAGGCTTGTCATCGATCGGACGGTGCCAGAAGTTGATACGCCCACACTTCGGGCAAACCGTGGCCTTCAGACCAACATCTGCAAGTGTCGATCGCCGAAAGCGTCCCCCGCTACCTCGTGCAATAATGTGTCCGTTCGACGCTTTATATGCTCGGCTCATGGGGTCTCCTTCACGACTGCGATACCATGCACAGTGTTTAAGTGAGGAAAGAATGGACATCCGGTCATGAACATTGCCTCGCAGTTCTCGTCCTTGGCAAGCTCACGCATGCGCTCTCGTTCCTGTTTCATCCCGGCCTCGGCAATGGTCATCAAACTCCTTGCCATGATCGTTCGCTGAATCGGCAGGAAGGGCCCATAGTGCTTCTCGAGTACACGTATGAAGTCCGTGATCGCGCTCTGCAGTGGCATCTGTTGCTGGGTCACTTGTCGCATAGGGTTTCCTCAATGACAAACCTATGATTCTCTTTGCCTCGCAGAGCATCAGAGATCTGTTGGGTCTCTTCTTCGGTCGCGTACACATCGAACGTGATCTGGATGTGCATCGACTGCAGCCGCGTCCCGGCAATATGATCCGTTCCTGGAATGGCATAGCCTTCTTTGTTGAAGTCCGGCATGACCAGGGTGTCAACAACCGGGGCGAACGTAGCCGCTTTCAGCATTCCTGTCACGCTAAATGGTTTCACGGGGTTTCTCCTTCTTCAGCATCGCAATTTCTTCGGGCGTAGCCAACAACCCGGCCCATAGTGGAGGCGCATCGTATGCTGCGGGAACGAGGCGATAGAGTCCAGCAGGAAGGGACTTGAAGACTGTTTGCACGGATATCGGCTCGTCGGGCATGAGTTCCGGAATGTACAGGATGGCGGCGGTAGCCTCGCGGATGACAGCCTGCTTAAAAACGACGACCAGAGCGTGCAATTCTGGCATGGGTCCATCTTGAGAAGTTCGGTACAGGTTGCCAATCTTGGCGATGATCTGTGTACTGGACAACTTGGAAAGGTCAGTCGGATCGTTCATGCCATCACCTTCATCACTTCGCACACGAGCTGTCCCAGCGCATCAGCAAGGGTAGCAGCCTGACTTCCTGCCTCTATGGGTCGGTGGAGTTGCACGACATACGCCACAGTCCCCTTGAAGTCAATCCTGATCTGTTCGATGCGCAGACAGCCACGGTCTCCATTTTCTGCCAGCGTCCGCACTCCCATCTTCTCGGTGACTTCCTTGACATCCAGGGAGAGCAGCCACGTCAAGAGTGTGTCGGAACGGTAGCGCAGGTTGACACCAGACCCCCAATACATCTCGCCACCTTCCCGTTGGAACCCCGCATCTGCCAGCTGCTTGCTGACTTCCAAGCTTGTGTATTCGCTCATGCCGTCACCTCGCAGATCATGTCAAACACCCGGCGCTGCCAATGGAGCTGGTACACGCACTTGCCATTTTCCAGCTGGACCGGGAGTGTCTTGACGTAGTCCTTGCCCTTATCGGAAGGAACCCACTCACCGCCGACTCGATACTGCAGGCCGGCGAACTGGAGGCGCTTGTTGGTCTCCATGCCGGACATACGCGGCGAGAACATCCTGCCGATCTGCGTGGGAGTTACATATTCCAGAGCTGCAGATTCGGGCACCGGCAGCGCAGGGATTCCCTGGGCGATCTTGTCGACACGCTGGCTTACCTGGTCAACTTTGGCATTGGCCGCGGCGATTGCCTGGTCCTGACGCTCGAGATCATCAACAAGACCCCTGAGGATACCGTAGACGTTCTTGGAGCTCGGCAAACTATAACTGCCGGTCTTGCGGATCTGAGGCAGAATCTCGTCCGCCACCTTCGCCTGAAACGCCTCGGCGATTTTGTTCTTCGCCTTCATTGCCAGTCGGTAGAAGACGTTCTCTGGGATATAGCCGCCATGCCCACAAGTGGGTACGACCGTCTTTTCAATCTCCATGAGATACGAATCGACGCGCTCCCAACGGACAACCTCGCTGCCACTGACTGCCGTCCTGGTGAATCCGAGTCCTCTCGCCACGTCCTCCAACCTCAACCATGCCGTGCCTTTGTCGTTGACATACCCGGTCACTCCTGATACCGTGATTGCTGTCTGTGCGTTCATTGTTGCCTCCCCAAGTCTGCTAGTGTTGCCTTTCTTCTCGGTTAAATCGCTCTTACCTTGCCTCTTCCTTTGCCTTCTCATCCATAAGCCAGCGTCTTGCCTCTTTTTTGTGTTTGGCGTCCTGCTCCGGCGTTAACTCGGTCACTAGGATCTTAGCGGCCGTCGCGCTGACAACATCACCGAAGTACCGTGACCCCTCGTCGATGTGTACCAAGGTGTCTCCCCGGAGAAGGAAGTCAAAGTCAGCTTTCCATCCTTGGTGACTCGTCGACTGCGTTCTACCCAGAAGGAACTCGGACGTGACTGCCTTCTTGAACAGTGCCTCAAGACGTTCGAGTCCATAGTCCACTGTTGCCCGTTTGATGGCTCGCTGACGATTGACGGTCAGTGCCTTGACACTAGGCAATCCCTTCGGCACGCAGATTTCGGTATAGAGGGACACTACAGGATCGTCGATCAGACTTGTCCGGCGACTATTCTTTGGTTTCGAAATTGTGGATGGAGGGTCGTCGAGCTGATTTTGCTCGACAGAGTCTTTATCTTTGGATAGGGATAAGGATTCAGATAAGGATAAGGATACAGGCGGCGAGTTGCGGCGAGTTGCGGCGGATTGCAGCAACTTGTCAAGAGTGGCTGTAATCTGTTGCGTCTCGCTGTCGTCTGCAGCAGGTAGTGGATATTTGTGACGCTTGTTACGAACACGCTGATGCTTCTCCCATTTGGACACTTGGAGATATTCTTTGCCGTCGGCCTGGTACAGGGTAATCAGGCCAACTCTGGCAAGGTCCAGCAGCCAGGTCTTCATATCTTCGACGGAGATCTTACTGATTCGCAGAGGATAACATCGCGCCAGGACAACGACCGGGCGAGCATCAGTGCAACCATAGTCGTCGACGACGACAAGCAATCGATAGAACAGGTTCTCTTGCGATGGACAGAGTTCGTCGAGAGTTTCAGATGTGAGAAGGGAGTCACTGAGGATTCTATTGGACATGGCATACCTCGCCCGTCCCCAAGGTTCTGTACATTGTGAAGGTCATGGCTTCACGTTCGGAGCAGTCAGAGCATCAACCGACCTCACCATTTCAATATATCTTCGTACCTCCTGATATGGAGAGCTGGGTATATTTGAATCAGCCCGCGCCCGCATCGCTTCCAATATGTTGTTCTCTGCTGCGGTTCCTACAGCGACAATAAGGGCGTCAATCTCTTCTTCTGCTCTGTCAGTGCGAAACATGGTCAGTTGGAATGCTCCCAATTCAGAAATCAAGTTCTTCCGCAGTTCTTCAACCTTGCTAACCATTGGAGGCCTCCTTCTTCAGCGGGCACCATTTCGGCGCTTCTGTGGATGCCATGACTGTCTTGGTTGCGCCCGCCACGACCACTTTATCGCCGCTCGCCTGGCAACACAGTTCAGACTTCAAAATCGTCTCGCCCATAGCGCACCATACCATGCCGTGCTTGCTGCAGTCAATGCACTTCATTGTCGGCCTCCGGCAACGTGAAGGTGACGGGGACACAAACGACCTCGGAGTATGTCACATTCGGTCCAAGTCCCGCAGCATTTTTCTTCGCTGCTTTCTCGGTCGTGAACGCCCTGAATCCTATCTTGTCCGGCCACTTTTGGTTGTGAGTGACTACCAGCCAGCAATCCTCAGTCCTTCTGATTCTCATTGTCTTCCTCCTTGGCCTTCTTGTTCAGTTCCTGGACAACAATCATCCGGTAGTATCGCCGTGCGTTGTGGTATGACTCAGCTCCAAAGACAGGGTCGCCTTCGTCCTGCTCGTGCTGCATCATCTGGAAGTGGTCAACTGGAATGTCTATCGTGACTTCCTTGCCCTGAGGCATCCAGGGGACATAACAGATCCATCGGCCTTCTTCAATGGCAAACTTCCAGCGCCAGTAGAATCTGAAGGAGACCGTCACCTTCTGCTCCGAGGGCTTGATGTTCTCGTTCATGACTTCACCTTCACAGCCTTCACCTTGCACTCGTAGTAGGTAATCTGCCTCTGGCAGCGACGGATATCGAGGCGGATGTTCTTCTGCTGGATGGCTGTCTGGAAGCCAGGGTCAGTCAGTTTCGGCTGCCATTCCTTGAGCCACCGTTTCACCGTTCTCAGCCGGCTCGCGTACATGGTCCCGTATACGGTTTCTGGTTTCATGAGGCCACAGCAGTTGCATTTGACGCATATCTCGCCATACGAGTCGTAGAGGTTCCAGCAGTGCTTGTCAACCTGCTGGTCAAGGAAGATGTGTCCGTTCATGGCGTCGCCCTCTCCCGTCTCACCTGGTTCCCGACGATCTCGAAGTCAGCTGCCGCGTCACAATCCGACACGCCGTTGACATCCTGCAGGAGTGTGGTCAGAGCTTCGCTTGGTTGGAATATCTCGCCGATCGGACGATAGCGGCTGACCTGTCCTTGCGCCTGTCGCAGTTCTTCTTTCAGCTTCGGGAGAGTGTGACTGTACCCGCCCGCTGCGTGGAACCTGCGAGCGACAGCTATAGCATTGTCTCTAGCTGCTTCTACCAAGGCTACTTTGGCATAGGCTCGGCTCAGTTCTTCTGCGAGATCACCAGCTGCTGCGTCAGCATCTTCACAGCGACACATGAGCGAGGCGTGTTCCTTGTCCGTCATGATTACGAGCTTACCCAGGCGCTTCATTATTCCCTCCCTTCGCAGAGGTATGGCGGCAGTGGGTCTGGATGGATATGCGTGACTAGATTCTGCCGGTCTGGACGAATACGGGCAGGACGAGCGGCGAGGTCCTGCTGTCGTAATAACAACCCTTGCGGGTTTACAGCCTCCTTCTGAGCGCTTATCAGCGCTCGAACGTCCTCTCTGGCCTGAAACAGTTTGCCCTCTTCATAGGCCTGATTGACCATTTTGCGGACGAGGCACCGGGGAATCATCAGCGGAAGGTCCATGTCAGTCCTCCCAGGTAACGGGAACGACATGCTCGCCCATGAACATACCGCAGGCAATATCGGCGAGTATTCTGTCCACATATACGCGATTACCATTCGGGGGACACTTCTGACATATCACCATCCATCCCTGATGTTTCGTGGGGATGGGCACAAGGTCGCATGTATCGTCCTCTTCCTTGTAGAGCGCTGCCCCATGACGCGACCACCGCTGCAAGTATTCCGATCCATTTGCTCGCGGGCTATAGCAAAAACCGATTACCGGAAAGGCGTCGCTCGGATCCGTATCGATTGCCAAAATCCTGATCTTGCGCCCGTCGCTGGTCTGGTACTTCTTGCCGAGTTCTATCACGTCAGTCCTCCCATGTGACGAGTCGGACATGCTCATTGGGTTCGCAGCTTGCTTCCATAAGCATCCTTGTGCGATCGCAGAATCCAAGCACGCGCCCATCATCAGATACCCAAGCCCATGCTTGGCGCCTCCTGGGGATGAGGTCCATAGTCGACTCGACGACACCCATTTCTAGGGATTTGCCATCAGCTTTCCAGCATACGGGATACTCCCATCCGTTGGGTTCGGTGATAAGGCCGATGACGGTACCGTCCATTCCCTTCATGTCCGTAGCCAGGATCCGCACAGGGCAACTTGGGTACTTTGCGCTTCCGCGGGTCTGGTACTTGCCGTCCATCGTAATCAGGTTACCCATTGCTCTTGACCTCAGACTCATCCGGGCATTCATCCAGCAGTCGGTCCAGGATGACATCAACCGGTTCCGCATGTTCCGCCTCGAGCTTGGCGGCGAGCTCGGCATTCCTCTTGATCTCGTCCATATAGCACGTGTGCAAGTGGTTTATCCTGAACTCGTAGCGGTCGACCGTCCTCACGTGTTCGATGACCGCGCCACAGAATGCTGCGATGACTATGACGGCGAGCATGACCCAAGGATTCATGCGAACCTCTTCCCGAACTCGTGAGGATCCATGGGTTCATTTCCATCCTGCAGATCGTGAATCAACTGACCGGCATAGGAGAAATCAATCGTCACCTGGCGCCCGTCCACGGTAGCAACCGGCGGGTCTATCTTCACGTTGATGCCCTGGATACTGAACTTGGCGAGTTCTTCCGCCGACTTGGTAGAAGCGAGCTGCTCGATGGCTGCCAACTGATCGCGTGTGGCGGGAGAAGATGCGCTCTGAGGCGTTTCCGTTTCTGCCGTTCCGTCCACAACCTCGTCGGGCCTGGTCTCATCTGGTTCAGGTACTGCAGCTGGCCATCCGGAAGGAAGAACAGGAACCAAGGAGGCTGGGATCTTCGCCAGGTCGGCGATCTTACCGTTGAACAGAAGCTGCATGAAACGAATGCGCGTCTTCGTCTGTCCCCTCTTCGGATCCTGCCGATCGACTTCTCGTTCGACAAGTCGTAACGTGAGAGGAACAAACGCCAGTCGCCCGTTGAGAGCCGCCTTGATGCCGGCCACGTCGTTCAGGAGTTCCCGGAGTCCGTTCCAGCTCTTGGTGTCGATTTGATACGTCCCTACGCCTGGAACATCTGGCAGGTTGACCATGAGGTTCATCGTCGGAGCACACTCTTTCACCTTCGCTTCGCCATGCTCGTCGATGAAGTGATTAAACTTGCACTCCCGAGGGCCAGGGCAGGCTACTTCGACGCGTGTCCCGGTCTTGAGGTCAAGACGTCTGGCAGTAACTCCGTCTCCCTTGCAGATCGGCGACATTGTCGACGCTCCATAGAGCTTGTAGAAGTGGGGCATGATCTGGTCCAGGTTGCTCGACATAAACAAGACGGTCAGTTCCTTCGGCTTCTCGCCGTAGATTGCCTGGACTTCCGGCGGGACGATGAAGTAGTCAGCCTGGAATGGATAGCCCTTTGAGTCGTCCTTGCCCTTGTACCGCTTCCCGCCCAGGTGAATCTTGCCGAGACGCGGAGCGTAATGCTGTGCATCGGTGATTCCCTTGATACTCATATCTCCCCCAAGTCTGCTAATCTGTCGTCTACCCGCGCGCAGCCTCGAGCTGTGCCCGCGTCACGCCTGTCAGTTTCGTGAGCTTTGCCATGCGTTCAACCTTGGGAAAGCTCACGCCGCTCTCCCAATGCTTCCAGGTCGGCAGCGATACTTTCATCGCCTTTGCCGCTGCCAGTTGTGTCTGATTCGTCTGTGCTCTCCATAGAACAAGAGGATGGATCATTTGTTGCCTCCTGCACCAACCGGTGCAATGCCTGTTCTGCCTCATTTGCGTTCGTCTTGAACCAGTCTGCCCATGCCCCACCGGGCGTACCGAAGCCATTGATGTTTCGGCCTCCCCTTGAACAGATGTAGTACAGCTTCGTGTAGTTTCGGTCATAGATACATCGGATATTGGCGTCTCTCGGAAGGGAATCGCTCCACTGTTCACCCGTCAGCTCGATATCCTCGACGGCATAGTAATTGTCGTTCCTCATCGTCTCCATCGCCCAGAAGGTAACGGTCAGCGGCGTCTTGCTCCCTTCGATGATTTGAGTGACCAATCCATACATCCCGTCACTCGTCGAACCGTCCCGGATGATCACGACCTGATGTAAGTATTTCGCCCGTAGTTCGTTCATTCCACGATTCCCCACCTGATCAGCCAGTTCATCTTTTTGAACACGAGCCAGATGCCGACACCTGCGCCAACGATGATACCGAGACCAAACGACATCAGATAGGTCAAGGGGGTCATGTCAGCACTTCCTCGGATGGAGAACCGAAGACTCCAGCAGGAGGGTCGGTACATTGACAATGAGTGTGTCCCCGGGATTGAACTCACGGCATGCTGCCCGTATCCTATCACGGTCTTTTGCCACAGCTCCCTCGCGTTCCCTTGTTACTATCTGGTCGAGGTTCCCCTTCATGCTCTGACGACCTTCCAGTGTGGCAACGGCGACAAGGTGATTGATCTCTCCGATAAAGCGGTTGATCTCGACTCCCGTGAAGTGCCCTGTTGCGTCATGAATGGACTTCATGAGGTCCTGCACTGCTTTGTCTACGTCGCTCACGTCGCCCTCCTGACTTCCAGGATGTCATCCATCCGGACGGCCCCATGGTCGGTCACGTAGAGGGGTTCTCCTGTATGCCCCAGATCTGTGCTCTTGGCGACGTACTTCACTTCCGCGATGGCTAGGAGCCCATTATGATAGGCGCAGATCCAATCGCCCACGTGCGGGATGCTGCTGTTCTTCGGCTTCATGCCGCACGTCCGAAGGTTCCGACCGGGTGCTGCTGATAGTTGGACGTGACGAACATCCATGCGAGATTGAGAGACTGACGACGATCTGAACGTTTCGCTGCGCGGGCGTACCTGCTATATCCAGCAGCTGCGCCGTGCTTGGACGTACCGTGTCCCAAGACTACCTTCATTGCATTCCCCCAAGTCTGCTTATGTCAGAGGACTCGTGGCCTCCGCGTCTTGCTGTTGTTATTGTTCCCCTTCCCTTTCCCATGTCAAGAGAGAATACCTGTTGAGTGTGAAGATATAGTGAAGCCACGCACAGCACAAAAGAGGTGCGCGTGGCTCTCGGTCAGTCTGTCAGCGTCTTAGAGCGTTTGAGCGCCTAGGCGTCTAGGTTCCTCGCCCCTATGGCTCCTTGGTGGCATGGCGCATAAGCAGCTCGGCAGGTTTCTTCTCCTCGAGAGCCTTCTCCCGCTCAATCTTCTCGAGCATCGCCGCCTCGGAGAAGTTCGACATCTGCCATCCCTTGTGATGGATACAGAACTCCTTAACCGCAACGACGGTGCTCTCGCTCCAATGAATCGACAGTTTTGTCTTCTTCTCTTTCAGCGACTTTTCTATGAAGCCCATAGCGTTCCCTCCAATTCGTCGAGGAATGCCAGCCACGCCACACTGACCGGATTCTGCGGCTCGTAGTCCCAGATCGGCTTCGACACGTCGAGGGCTTCGGCCATGCGGACACTTGCCGGGATGATCGTCGCAAAGATGGCTGCGTCATAGGTTTTCTTCAGCATGGCGACAAAGTCACGCACATAGTTGGTCCGTTCCTGTGCGGCGTTTACCAAGATGCCGGCCAGCTGGAGGCGAGGATTCGCATGTTCCCGGACGAATGCCACGCGCTCAAGCAAACGTTTGACTGCATCACGATCGAACCTGTCTGGACGAACGGGAACCAGGAGACAGTCAGCGGCAACCATGACATTGCTGACAGCTGTTCCCAGGTGTGTAGGTGTGTCGATGACGACCAGGTCATAGGACGTGAACCCCTGCAGCAGATCCCGGAGGATGTAGGACTTCTCGAGGGAAGGGGCCGACTCATGCTCTGAGAGATCGTCGTTTGCCCCCAGGAGGTCAAGAGCCGTGTTCACCTTCTGCGGTTCCGGCATAGTCTTGCCCCGGGATGCGAAGGCGAGGGTGATGTTGGACTCGGGAAGAAGATGATCGGTACACATGCTGGTAGTGTTCCCTTGCGGGTCGAGGTCGACCAGGAGGACCGACTTGTGCCGCGCGGCCATCCCCATGGCGATATGCCAGCTAACGGTCGTCTTGCCCGTGCCCCCCTTCTGGTTTACAACGCCAAGGATCACAGCAGGCGCTCGCTCTCGGGGACTTGTTCGGTGATCAGGTTTGCTTCCGGCGGACGCTCGTTGCAGCTCCTGTACATTCGGTCGATCGCTTCTTCGATGACAGTAGTCGGATGCTTGCCCATGACTCGGGCGATGTAGCGGACCTTGGCACCGGTGAGCTCGTCAAGTTCTGGATGAGATTTGTGCAGCATGGTGTCTCTCCCTTCCCCCAAGCCAACCCCTGTATAGCACCGAGGCGCTTTGGTGTCAAGGGGGCAATATGCTAAGGGGCCTTGACGCCTAGGAGACAAAGAGATAGGATGCTATGGTAGCAAGTAGCCAAGGAGGCAACCGTGCACAGAGGGAGAGTATTCGCGCTGATTCTTGTGGTTCTACTGATGACATCTATCGTGGGGTGTTCCAGCCCTGCAGTGAGTGTCCCGGAGGAACCTGCGCCAATCGCGGCGCCCGTCGAAGACGTCCATGATTTTGTAATCGAGGTTACTGGCAACAAAGGGAACAAGTTCAGCGGCAACTATATGACCGTCATGGCCGACGGCAGTTCCACGTCTCACAGCGTTGATGGGGTCGTACTCGCTAATTACGTTGTGGCCGGGACAATGCCAACAGTCAAATACACGACAAGAGGGAGCATCGTCTCCTGTTTTTTCCAACAGAAGGGAGAAATAGGTGCCTTGATTGTGATCATTTCCAAGGATGGCTACCAAGTGGCAATGGAATCGACAAACGCTGCTTATGGCGTTGTCACGATAGCGACTCCCTAGACGGTCAGCTCATGCACTGGCCCCGTCACGCGCACGAAGACGAGGGCGATGGTATGGTAGGAGGTTTTCTCTCGCGAGATCGCTTCCTAGGGCCGCTTTTCGAGGTCTATCCATTTTGGAAATAGCTCATGGGACCAAGTTGGGCCTAAGTTGGAACTAAGTTGGGACTAAGTTTGACATACAGATTCTAAACCCATCGGAATCGAGGGGTTTGTGATCTGCATCTCACATGCTCCAAATATACAAAAGTGTATAGTTGGCGACATGGAGATGCAGAAGTTCGCCCCGAGGTGTCCGGAGGTGTCCGGAGGTGTCCGGAGGTGTCGGGAGGTGTCGGGTGACCATTTCGATATAAGAATGGGGAATCAGAATGAGCGGCAACACTTTTACGGTGCATATTCTGCCATCGACCACACTTTTGCGGGGCAACGATTTGTTGACGCCAACAAAACGATAGGCACAACCCTTCAGATTTCCTTAAGTGTTGCGCAACTGGTAAGGATTACTTGTGGGTTCAGTTGCCAGAAAGTTGCCAAGCTTGCACTCTTGTTGATAGAAAGGGTGCAAGAAAGTAAAGAATACCTACGCCTTCGGAGGAAATGTGTCAGCAATGGACATATGCCCGATGATCTGTCCAAAATATGCAGAAAGGGGTACAGATGTGCAGATATCGCACACAAGGTATAATTTGCCGTCTGTCTTTTATACCATAGTGCGTATCTATTCCAAACCCCGCAAGTACCCGTCAAGTGGCACAAGCCTTAACGCAGTCCACGTTTGCGCCATGTTACGAATCATGTAACGCGTTGTGCGTCATGCAACGTGCGTTTTATCTATTTGGAATAATGCCACTAGAATAATCTCGTTCTGCTCCATGAACACTAAGGTTTGTACCCAAAAGCGGAACAGAATCACTCCACATAGAACCCGCTGGTATAGTATTGATGCAATGACTTGACAGCGAGGTCGGGTACATGCGAGAGCCGGCCCATCGTAGCACCGGCCCTGGATCTCTTTGTGCGCATGGCACATGAGTCTCAAACATCGCGCATAGCAGGGAACTTGAACCCCAGCATTTCGGGCCGTTCGCCCCGCCTGGCTTGGTGCGCCCGATCCTAGCCTTTGGAAGATATGCGCGAGAGGTCGGTCCTGGCGGGGGCCGTTGCCCTATCTGGCCGAGCGCCCTGTCGTGTGGCGCCTTCAGCTTGGCCCGCTGAGGCAATATGGTGAACGGCGGGAACCATTCGGTGCTTCCTTACTGTTCAATCTACTGCGTCACCAGGGGTTCTTCTTCTTTTTGCGCTTCGGGATCAGCCCGGCGATCATGGCGTCACGCAGTGCATCAGCGCCCGCCTCATTGAGCGAGCTGCCGGTCAAATACTGGCCTACGTGCGCCAGCTCATGGATGATGATCATGTTGGTCTTTTCCTTACTGAGACCCTCTCGGATGTAGATATGAATCACGCGAAGGCCTCGAAAGACGGGGGCCTTGTCATGTGGAGTGACCGTCAGGCCATGGCAGAGTCCCTTCTTGTATTCCGGTGCCGCTGCAACGTCAATCAGCGCCTGTGGCACCTTCTCGATCTGAACCACGACCATCGCCATGCGGTCTACTCCTGGTGATATTCGTAGAATTGCTTGTCGAAGAAGCTCTTGAATCGGCAGCCCACCTCGTCGATGATGCCGCTGTCATTTACATGGATGTCCAGGATGCACCCGCCAACGTGGGCCTGGATCTGTTTCTTCCGCATGAACGGCGTCTGATCCTGACAACAGCCAGGTTGCAGAGCATAGACCTCCCTGGGATAGCCAAACTCGAACTTGTGATAGTGGCCCATGACGACGATGCGAGGCTTCTCGCCACCCTGTAGGCTCTCGACGTACTTCTGCGCCTTGTAGCTCGTGGCGTAGGCACTCCCGCCGCCCGCGTGGATGACGCGCATGATCTGTCCAGCGGCGAGTTCAATATCCCGCTCCATGTATCCAATGTCTTCAATGTCGTCGCGCCCGGCCTTCTGTGCCTCAAAGGCGAGCAGCTGCCCGATATTGATGCCTTCTCTCTGCACCCACCAGCCCTCGTGATCATCGCCGGATAGCACCTTGGTCTTGATGCCGGGGATCTGAGGACAGACACGCAGGAACTCGTGGATCTGAGGGGTCACGCCATGGATCAGCAGGTCGAACATGTTGAACTTCGCCTCGCCGTCGCACCAGTTGCCGGCGTGATAGACCGTCGTGACGCCCTCTGCCGCATACCATTCATAGAGCTTGGTAATGACGTCCTCGCGGCAATACTTCGAGCTCGTGTGCCAGTCGGCCGTGTGTCCTATATGGAACATCCCGCTGCGAGCTCCCAGTCCTTCGAGAGTTTCTTTGACCGGGTCCTCGGGTGGCCGAATATCGTTTTGAATGGAGTAGATTCCATTCTCGCAATCAAGAGTGACCGCTCGTTCCTTCAGCTCGTCGAGTCCAGATTGAATGACCTTCGGCGCGACCTCGAAGAAATCGGCGAGCTCGTCTTTGGTGCGCTGATACTTCGTCAGGTATTTGCGTATGCGCTCTGCCAGACTGTTGTCTTTGGCGACAAGGGGAACAGTCGGGTTCGCTTCTCTCGGCAGGATCGGCTTGCCGATCGAGTACCCCTTCCGCGGACCCGGCATCTTCGTGTTCAAGCCGTACAATTTGGCATAATTCCGGATGGTGTTCGCCGGGATCCCTAGGGCAACGGAAGCCCTGGTATAGTCGCCTCCATGCTCAAACGGGTGCTGTGCGGCATAGTCGACGACGGCCTTCTGACGTTCTGTACGAATGGGCGCGCTCACAAATCCTCTTGCTGAAAAGATACGACCGTGCTATGGTGTTCATCGTTCACGGGATGGCCTCCTGTGGATAACACGAGAGGGGCCGTTCATACCGGCCCCTTGGCAGTTTCGGTCAGACTGAAGGTGAAACGGGTGGATCTGTCGGCGGTGTCGCCGGGACGATCGGCTTGCCAGCCTCGATAATAGGAACTGCCTGGTCGACGTAGAGCACCTGCTTCAAGTCTACCGTCGCTTTCTTTTCAACCGCAGTCGTCAGTAGGTACGGCGACCAGATCTGTTTGAAGGCGAATTCTACCTCGCCAAGGATGGCTCCCAGGATGATAGGGAGATTCCCGGCCGCAATCACCTTTGCCAGTGAACCATCCAGCCACATGACGAGGAGGGCCAGACCGACCGACAGGGCGAAGGCGATCAACTGCTTGATACGGCCATCCCAGTTCTTCTTGAGCAAGACAGACGCGATGATAGGCGCGAAGAAGCCAATCACCCATATCCACATACTCGGTAGATTGTTCATGTGTACCTCCTACACCTTTGTTGGGTGTGCAATCTTGTACAACACCCATGCGAGGACGTTGTACGTAACCGTGGCATTCCAGTCGACGGGGAGGGTAACGATTCCCCGGTCAACCATCTCCTGCTGCGCGACAGAAAGGTGGGATTTTAGTGCGATGTTGAACGTGTCCGCCAGCGCACGCACGTAGGCGTGAGCGATACCGTCCTTGTTGCCGATGATCCACTGCGCGAGTATGGGGTTGTCGTGGAAGTCCGTCTCGGCCAGGACCGCAATGAGTCCAAGACTTGCCGGACTCCTGACCTCTCCCATGCCGGCGCCGCTGAACTGTGCCATGCCATCCTGGACGGGCGAAGACCTGGTACTCTTGACAGGACAGACCAAGGCCAGTTCCTTGACGATGTTCACGGCCAGGACCTTGCCACGTGCCTGAGTCGGGTGATAGTACGCTGTTGCCCCGCTTGCCTTACCATCGCCCGAGTTGCTGTGAATGGCGAGGTAGACATCGCACCCCTTGTCCTTTGCCTCTTTCGCGCGGTCGCTCAGTCCAACAAGGGAGAGCGTCGCCATGACCGTCTCGCAGACATACTCTGCATCCAATACGCCCTTGATACGAGCAGCGATGGCCTCCATCTGCACCTTCTCATTCGTGGCGCCCAGGGCGTAGCTGTTATTCGGCTGGTTCGATGGCGACAGGTAGATTTTCATTACACCCCGCCCCTTGTCACCAGCCATGTGACAAAACTGATCGTCGCAGCAACAAGCAGAGCCCCGAGGACAGAGATAATCTCGTTGACGATTGGCTTACGTGCCGCCAGTGCCTTCTCTTCTTTGTTTAATCTCAGGCCCTTTTCTTCGTTGACGATTCGCTTTACTTCCTGCAATTCATGGTCAAGATCGTCCATACGCTTATCAACCTTTTCATCGAGGGCGCCCACCTTATCAACGAGTTTGTCTACCAGTCCCGAGAGCTTTTCTACCACCGCAAATATCCCCCCTCGACCGTTGACATCCCGTTCCAATTCAAGGATCCTTTCTTCGTTTGATTTACCGCGAGCCTGAAAAGCCTCGTCCAATACGTTACGCTCATTCCCATCGCCCATCACAGCCCCCCATAAAGAATCGCTACGTCAAGCAGTGCTACGGCAATCAGCACGGCCCACGCCATGAGTCTCATCCACGCCGGGAACTTCATTCCGCAATCACCGGCATTGTATCAATTGGTGTCGCGTCCGTCTGCAACTGCGCCGCTGTTGCCTGTAAGTCTGTCAGTTCTACTGTGGCCTTGTCTAGCTTGCCCTTCAAGTCCACTACCTCTACCTTCTTTTCCGTTACCTTCTGTACCACGACAGTCAAATCCAACACAGCAACAATGCCTTCATCAGGAAGTGCGACCCCGCCGACAGCAACGCGGAACGCCTCTATTGCCTCAACTGCACCGGTTACCTTCCAGATGCGAAGGGGTTCTGCTGAAATGGTGTCCAGCTTTCCTGCTGAAGGGTCAAGGAACGCGTTCGCACCTGCGCGTATAAACATGTCTACACCTTCCTTTCGAGGGTTCCTAGTCGTCTCGCATACTCTGCCAATTGCGTCTTGAGAATGTCCATTGACCTTCCCGCCGATAATGTTTTCCCATCCTGCCTGTAGTCCACGGCACGGATGGNATAGTTCTTCCCATCACCATCCACCGTGTCGCCTACTGAGAGGTCAGTTGACAGTGGAACATCCCGCGTGTACTGCTCTCGCGCTACCGAAACGATAGGAAGTAGTCCATCTGCATATGCTTGAGCTCCTGCTTGACTTCCGAAATCATCAGGAACTATATAGACCCTTGACCCCGTTCCAGCGCGCACAGCGATGGGAAGGGGATTATCTGCAACAAGTACCAACGAGTCCACATAGTTGTCGCCAGTGAACGTAAGCGCGATGGTAGCGAGGGTCGTGGGGTTGCCGGTGCGCGTGAAGTTCACGAGAGCAAGGTCGACCGATTCGAAGAGGTTGAAGGCGTTGCTCCAGACAAAGGAGGATGAAACCCAAGTGTAATCAGAGACCGTGGTGTAGTCGTAGACCGTGGTATAGTCTAGGACTGTGGTGTAGTCCAAGACCGTGATATAGTCTAAGACCGTGGTGTAGTCATTGACTGTGGTGTAGTCTTGAACGGTCTCAGAGATAACAACGTTGACCACGACAACGCTGCTGGAAAGTATCCAATTGTAGCTGGCAGGTCCCCACGGTGCATACCACGTCAGTACGGAACCGTAGACTTCGAAGGGTCCATCGAGGGACATGTGCATTTCAATCCCCTCTTGGTCTTGCTGGTAGAACCTTGCTATGGCCGATACCTGCGTAGCCACATATGTCTGGTTCCCCACCAGGGTCGGTACGGGACAGATATCAGTCCGCAGGACATAGTTGTTATATCCATTGCCACTCAGATGCATTGGCACCGTATATTGCGTATTGGAATCCACTTGTTGATGTGACCCAGTCTGTACCTGATGTGAACCCGTCAAAACTTGATGTGAACCGGACTGTACCTGATGTGAGCCAGTCTGTACTTGATGAGACCCCGACTGTACCTGATGAGACCCAGTAAAAACTTGATGTGATCCAGTAGCGTTGTACGTCTGCGCGGTTATATAACAGGCAATGCACTGAATGCCGTAGTGGACTCCATCAACGAGGTACAGATTCGTGAACTCGATGCGGACGGTCGTGACTTGATAAACTTGACTGACGCTCGTGGGTACATCCGCCTCAAACGTATTGCCGATAGTTGACCGCCATGTGTCCTGCCACAGCGTTGCACCGCCCGCATCAAGTATGGTTACACGATAGGAACAGCCCTGTGTCACGTTTCCTGTGACCATCGTGACGAATTGGACAGGTGAGAGCGTGATGTTCTCCGTGAGAGTATCGGTCGGCACTGGCGTCCAAGTCAAGTAAGGGTTCAGAACGAAACCAGCCCCTATCTGTCCGCTGAAGGCATGAATCATTTCCAACTTGTTGTCCGCATCCTGCTGGAGACTGACCGTTATTGATTCCGCTGTGACGGGGTTCCAGTTGAATCGGATTCTGTCTATGTCTCTGAACAATACGCTCAGCGCATCTCTGTGACAGTTCCCCACAGATTTGAGCATGCCGAGTGCGCCACTGGGAACGGGAAGCAGTAAATCAGCTACTTGTGCGACGTTGCTTACCGTACCCGTCCAGTTGTCTTTGTCATTGAGCGTCAATACGGTCGCGGGCGTTGGATACTGCTTGACGATATAGTGTGCTTCTACTGCATCATAAGTATCCGCATCACGTTGCCAGCCGGTGAGCGGGTCAAGCCGTTGCATATGGTAGTCGGGGTCATGATACCAGAGAGGAGCCATGTTCTGCTGTGCAATGGCGGTGATGTCTTTCATGCAATATTCTGACGGTGACCCCGTAAACTCGGTCGCATCAATGAATACCTGTACTCCGTCAACATCTATCTCGACATTGCGGATGGTCGGAATGACGCCGGAACCATATTGTCCATAGAATGACAGATAGCAAACATCGCCATTGTACCCTTGTAGATTGTACGTGAAGAACCCCGTCATGGTGACCCGCTGATATGTCGTAGTTGCCGCGACTACAATTGGTAATCCTGCGTTGATTTCATATTTTCCGAGAGCATAGAAGGAGACATTTCCAGCAACAGAAACCTTGATGTCGGCAAAGAATGTAACCTTCTTGCCTGCAACGTCCAGCGGGAAGGCGTACAGGTTTCCATTCCTTACTGATGCTTGTGCCAAAGCCTGAATGAGCAGTTGCTTGATAACTTCCAGTGGCTCGATTTTGGCAAACAGTTGTGGGTACACTGTCCGTGCCAGAAGGTTCGCACCTACGATGTTCAATGACGGAACAATCACTCCAAGGGCGTCAGATGTGGCTCCGTAGGCCGTTTGCAATGCCATTATTGCGGTAGTGAGAACATATGACTCATCGGCGAGGCATGTGTACTGATACAGAGGGCCTGATTTTCCCACCGTGTCGATACTGAACTGGTATTGTCTAAGACCCCTCTCTCGGATAACCGCTTGGATAGTGCCAGTAAGGAGTGTTGCACATGAAAAGTTCAAGGTCGGAAGAGTGGGCAATAACTCATCATGAATGAGGGGGACAATGACATCCAGTTTAGCGTCACCCGAGTACAGGTCTATCCCATACTCGGTCAACTCGTAGGCCATGACGTACGTGATAGGCGCTGTCGTGACCGTACCTGCTGAATCAGTCGCCTGAGCGTAGATGACGTGAGAACCGCGCTCCAACGCGAGAGTATATGCAAAGAGGGAGGACTCCATAAAGAGACCGCTATATGCCTTGCCGTCAATAACAATGGATACGACGGACTCACTGACCTGATTGACACACCAAACTGTGACCGTTAGCCGTTCTGCGACCTGTGTAGTAGTGAGGGTCGGGGTCATACGTCAGTCCTCTGGAGTTCGACATACCATCTTGCTGACAAGCCTTGTGATTGTGTTATGGTCACCGCTGCTGAACCAATGGCGATGTCAGTACCACCTAAGAGCGCACTGATGTCCGCACCGGCAGCGTTGAGCAGCCTTCCATCTGAGCCTTTGACAATCTCTCCGGCGTATCTATTCCCGATGAACAGGTCATTGAACTTCAGAGAAAGAGCAGAATACGCAATAGATTGATACTCTGCGCTACTCAGGACGTATGGGTACTGGACAAGATTGGAAATGGAGCCTTCAAGATTTCCAAGGGTCAGTTGCGGCCACGCGATTGCTGGTGCTCCACCAGAAGAGACTGTCCACACACCGCCAGTGTTAACCGCAACCGTCAAGGCATGAGAGGTATCTTCAATGACCACGATAGTCACAACCGCGCCTTGGAAGTAATCCAATCTTGGAAACGTAACCGCTGCTCCGGAACCGTTACCATCCACAAAGAATAGAATATTGGCGTCTAAACTGATGAGTAACCTGTTTTGTGCGGAACCCCAGATGGGAAGGTTATTGCCGCCCAATACCGCAGTTATATCGTAGCAGTAGGCGGTGTCCAAAAGAAAGTATTCGCCCGCAACGTCGTTGTCTAGCATAAATACCAAGTCTCCGTGCGTCGCTGCTGCGGTGAACACCATAGATACCACTTGAGTTTCTACGGAACAGTCCAGCAGAGGGCCAATTTGGACCGCACCCCCTACTTGTGCATATACTTTCATCTTGCGCCCTGCAGCGGCAGTTGTTTTCGCGAAAGCCGCGAGATAATAGACGTGACCAGAAATGAAGGTAGCACCAGCAAAGTCCATCAGTGCGTTATGCCCATTGGCTACGGATTTGGCAGACGCAGCTCCTCTAAGTGGAGAAACGGTGGTTCTCGTTGTTGTGTCGGGACAGTACCATCCAACTAAATCGGTCTCAAACTCACCGTTCAGGATAAGGTTGGCTGGCGGACTCGAGAATCCAGACCAATAACCTTGATATCGTGACTTTATCTGCATGACAACGGTCCGGACAGTCGAAGCTGGCGGTGTCCACGTTGCCACATCCTGCGCGGTATCAGACGCAAGGTAGAGACCTGAATCAAAGATTGGAGTATTGATGGGATACGTCACACCACCATGAACCTTTGAGGCCGTGCGCCTGAACGTGACCGATTGGCCGGTGAAGTCCACAAGGGTATTGCTCAAAGGAGCGTAGAACAGAGGGGCCAGAAAGTGGATAGTTGGATATGCTGAGACGTTACCGGCCTGTGAGAGTCCAGCGATGCCTTGATTTCCCCACATGTAACCGGTCGACGGAAAACGGACAATCGCGCCTTCGAGGATCGGTGATACCAGGACTGTCAGCTCATAGAGACTCTGCTGATACATATTGGAGGGGAATGTTGGTACCTGGACTCTGCATGTTCTCCACGAGATATTATCAAGTGAGAGCATGACGATATCATGCCACCTGATGCTCATCGGGTCCGCAATGACACCCGAGACGACCCACGTCTGCCAGTCCTGGCCGAGCGGGATTGCGCCGTTCTGATCAGTCAGCGGAACGTGATACGCCGTGATTATCTGCGGGTCTGTCCGAGTATACCGAGCTTGAACCAGCTGGATCAGGGAGCCGTCTGTATATTTGAAGTACATTTTACGCCCTCCCGAGCCCGTTGATCACGCTACCAACGCCGGGCGCGACCTGGCGCGTGGCGAAGATCAGCGTGTCCATTTTCAGGCCCAGTTGCCGCAGTCCTGCTGCCACGTCACTGCCGCCCATCTTACTGGCGAACTCAGCAGCCTGGCTCTGAGGTACGACGTACTCAGGGCCTTTCTCTGCGATGAGTCCGATGTGTGGCGTTGTGAAGTAGCCACCCAGGGCGTGTGCCATGAGGGCCCTGCCACCACTAGCACCGCCCAGGTTCAACGTGGGAGCAACGGTGGTAGTGGGAACACTGGTATAACTGCCGTCGGGCTTTACTGCTGTAATAGTGTAGTTCCCGCCAGCAGTGGCGACCGTTGCTCCAACACTAAGTCCTGCGGGAGCCTTACCATTGGGTTGAACCTGTACCGCGGTCTGCTGCAGAGCCGCATAAGCTCCCTGGGCAGCCAGCACGTTGCTATACAGAGCATTGCCATATTGTGCGCCAAGGGCTGCATACCCAGGCAGTTTCGCCTCCAGCATTGCAAAGATTTGGTCACTCGTTAAAGTTGCCAGCAGTTTCTCAGCATCAGCATTGATGTTTGCTGTCGCCAATTTCTGGTCATAGAAGGTGTTGATGAAGACGAGTCGAGCATCTGCGGACTTCTGTTCAGCAATGACTGCATCCTTGAGTTGTTGTATCTCGATGTTCCCCGCCGTCTGTGCTGCTGTCGTCATGGCGGCATAAGATGTCTGAGTAGAGGTAACCAAGTCCCTGAGTTGCTGGAGTTGAAGGTTCCCCGCCGTCTGTGCTAGCGTCTTTTCTGCCGCATAGTAGGCATTGGCTGAAGTGAGTTGGTCGGCATAGGAAGTCTTAGCAGCAGTGACCGTATCTCTGAGTGTTTGGATCTCAGCGTCACCTTTCGTCTGAGCCGCTTTCGTTTCTGCATCATAGGTGTTCGACGCTGCCTGTTTCTGCTTCTGAAGAGAAGACAACTGGGTATTGTAGGATTCGTCGGCCAGTTCCTTGTCCAGAGCCGCCCGTGCCTGTGTCCGCTCGCTCGCAGTAGTCGCATAGATGACATTGGTCCTGAGCTGGTCAACGGTGACTGCATCTTGGGCGGCCGTGTGTGAGTCTTGAAGTGCCTGGATTTGGTCATCATACTGCCCGAGTACAGCGGCCTTCTCCTCACTGATTGCATCCAGCGTCGAACTTAACTCATCCTGACGCTTGGTTATCATGTCGTCGAGGGCATTAAGCGTCGCATCGCGTTCCTTTTCGACAGCATTGACTACCGCGGTCTTTTCATTGTCGAGGGCATTAAGCGTCGCATCCAGTTCACTCTGACGCTTGTCTATCATATCATTGAGGGCCTTGATGGTCGCGTCTCGTTCCTTTCCGATTGTATCCAGTGTCGAGGTCAGATAATCCTGACGCGCGGTTATCGCGTCATTGAGGGCATTGACTGCCGTGTCGCGTTGCGTGTTGAAAGAATTGACAGCGTTCCTCTGCTCCTCGGAGTAGTTGTCAATGATGATAGAGGTCAGGGTGCTCAGGACGTCTTTTTGCTTATTCACGTAGTCAACTACAGAGGCGAGATACTTGTCCTGCGCGACCTTCTGTGCCTGCAGCGTCTTGTCTGCGGCGTCCTTGTCGGCTGCTGCCTTTTCCTTCCGGGCATCGTCATAGACTTTCTTGGCTGCCAGAGTATATGCTTGGTCGGCCTTTAGCTTCGAGCCACCATCGGCGATCGCCGCATCACGCTCCCTGGCGAGATCATAGATTTGACCCTCAACTGTTGTGTGGCTGAGTTTATAGATCTTGTCGTTCAGATCAGTGTTGACCTTTGCGACCTCTTTGGCGTGCGCCTGAGCCGCCTTCAGCGCCGTATCGGCTGCTGCTTTCTCTTCGGCCGTCTTAGCGTCACGCGCCTGTTGCTCATAGAAAGCCACTTGGGCTGCTGCTGCTTTCGCCGCCGCCGCCGCATCGGTCTGTGCCTTGATCTGGCCCGCGCCTTGTTTGTCCATCGCAGCACCGCGAACGCCGTCAATCTCATTTTGGACATTCTTCTCGAGAGCAATACGATCTTGTGCTCTCTGCTTGTCATAGGCAGCCAAAGCTTGTGCCTGAATTGGATCCCCTTCCATCGTTTTGCGGTTAGCCTTCGTTATCTGGTCATAAGCATCAAGCGCATTCTTGGCGATCTGGATATTAGTAGCCGAAGCCTCTTTGGTTGTCATCCCCAGGGCAATCCGAAAGGCGTTCCAGTGCTGCGTCGCAAGTACCACAACAACCGACAGAGCTGCTACGGCAAGCATGATCGCCCCGATAGGCGTCAGTGCCAGCACCCCATTGGTAACGATCAACACGGTTTTGAGTGCGGCAACAGCGATAGCGATACCGTCGACCACGCCCGTCACGACCTTGAAAGCCAGGAACGCTCCGAGCACTCCGGCGAGCACTGGTCTGATCAGGTCCCAGTTTTTGGCGACCCACGTACCAATGTTAACAAGCCAGTTGAAGACGATCTTGGCGCCGTTGAAGAACACCGTAATGGCTTTGCCGACATCGTCCGCCCACTTCTGCAGAGAGCCGTTGGCCTTCCATTCTTCGACCTTTGCCAGCACGGCGGTAATGCCCTGCTTGAAGAAGTCGAACATGGACCCAGCCCGGACCGTCCCGTCGTCTGAAAACCCGGCGATAGTCCTGAGAATATCCTCGCCCGTGTCCTTCATGCCCTTGATGAGGCCACCCAGCGAGTTGGCCTGCAATTCTGCCCCAGCCTTGAACCGTTTGTCCATGAGAGACAGCAGGGCCTTACTGAAGGCCTCTTGGTTGACGATGGTACCCTTCTCGTTCGCGATCTCGATGCCTTGCTCTGTTTTCGCGCCCTCTGCGAGCACCGCAGCTTTCGTGATACCATACGAGGCCAGAGCTTTCACTCGACCTTGTAAGAATCCTCCAAAAGCGGCAGCGGCGGCTTCAACATCACCGTTCGTTGCAGCGGCCATATCGGCCACTTGGGGAAGGACCGTCTTCGCATTTTGCCCGAACTTTGTCAAAGCAACGGTGGCAGCAAGCAGCTGGTCGTCGCTGAACGGCGTCTTTGCAGCAAGGTTCAGTGCGGATGCGACCGCCTGACCCGCTGCCTGCGAAGAGCCCATGAGCGTCGTGAGCGACATCCGGTATTTCTCGATTATTTGCCCGCTGGCCAGGGCAGCAGCGCCCCCGGCTGAGAAGGCAGCAACGGCGGCAACACCAACAGCTTTGAGCGCCGTGCCGATGGGATTCATGACGGCGTCGAGATCTTTAGTCGACTTCTGGAAGGCCTTAAGCTGCGACTGAACCTTTTTAAGGTTTGTCTCGAACTCGGCAGTGTTTGCCCCAATAGAAACGATTAATTTTGCGAGGGTGCTCACTAATTCACCACCCTTTTGCCGCCAAAGGCGTCCGTCAACAGGTCAACGATCGCCAGCAACTGCTCCGGCGTCTGTTGGTGCTTCTCCGGCTGGTCGTAGAGTAAGAAGTCCGTCATCTTGAAAGCCTCGCTGTCAGACGTTCTCTGCAAGTTGCACATGACCGCACAGAGCTTCGCCGACTGGTAGTCATCAGCGACTTCTCTCCGGTGTTCGCGCGAGTCATATGCCTTCCACAGTTCCTGCCATTCCAGCGGCGTGCAGCCTAGGAATTCGTCGGGGGTGAGTCCGAAGGTAACGCGGGCAATTCCCCAGAGTTCGGTACTGTCAGGTTCTGCTCTGGGGTTGCCGGGTTTGGGTCGCTCTCCGTGTCCTTTCCCGCCTTCATGGCATGGAGACCGTAGACCTCGACGATCAGGACCATGAGCGTGGGGAAAGCATCCAGGTCCAGCTGTGTATTCATGTCCTCATACGTCAGCTCGCCCGGGACTGGGATGTCCTTCTTGCCTTGTGGTCGGTTTGTAACATCTTCCCAGTGAGCCAGACAATAAACCGCAGCTATCACGTCCGGAATCATGTCCGCCGTATCTATGCGATCTTTAGGGTCAAGAATGGAGTCAGGATCGACAACCTCATCCGGTGGCAGCTGCTCGACCGGAACGCCAAGCGCCTCAGCGTGCGCGTCATTCACGCGTGTGGCGGCAAAACCTGCCGACAATTGACGCTGCAGCTGCATGATCAGGTCGTCAAGCCGCTTGTGCGTCAGAGCCTTAAACCAGCCTGGCGCGGCTAGTGTGAGCCGTAAGTGGCGCGTTTTACCAAGAAGTTCAACTGGTACACTCTCTACTGTGGTGAAGTCCATGATTCCTCCTATATGTGGGGCAGGGGATTGGCCTGCCCCATGTGTGTTTACGCTACGCTGAAGCTCTGGCGACATGGACCAGGTAAGTCTTGGAGACCTTGCCTGTTTCCTGGACGACGATGGTGACATTTGTAATTGACCCGGCAGCGCCCAGGGCAATCGCACTCGAGTCGGCGCCGCTTGCAACAACGGCTCCGTTGACCGTGATGACCCCGGCAGTTGCCGTTGGTTTGACCACGACTGATGTGGTAGCTGTGACCTGGCTGTTCACAAAGGTGCCTGGTGTGCCCGAAGCGACTGGCACGTTGAGTCCGGCGGGAGTAAAGACGAAGAACGTGGTTGTGAGACCAGCGCTGAGCGTCTGGTTGAGGGTAACGGCTCCGGAGACCTTCATGGTGGTTTCGAGTTGGACCGCGTCACCCTTTGCAGTGAATGGTGAGATGCCACATTTGAGGACAACCACCGAGAAGTCGAAACTGGCGCCCCATGCCGTTGGGAACACGAGCGTGTAGGCATGAACCAAGCCGTCTGCCTGATCTGCCAGGAGCAGGGCCTGGCCAGGGTCATTGGCAATATAGTTGCACGTAATCTTGACATCATCGGATGACCTCATGCCTCCGATGAACTCTGCCATACGTCCAAGAGAGTCATGGTTCGTGACGTCGATCGTCTCGCTATTGAACGATGGCGGCGTGAGAGATGTGATTTCTGCAATAGGGACAACGCCCCGGAGCAGACTTACACCAAACCCGGTTAATGCTTTTGACATATGAGCCTCCTAGCTCGAAAACCAGATGAAGCAGTCAATGACCATAGCAAATAGGCCAGTTGCCGCATCGTAAAGCGGAATCATATTTTCTATAATCACTTCCTGCACATCAGCATTCGTCGCCGGCCACGTTTCCAATGCCGCCATCACCTGCACATTGATTGTCTTGGCGCTTCCAAGGGTCGAAGCGTAGGATGATATCTGCACGCGCGGATGTCGGAGACCATTGCGCCCGTCGTGCGAATAGTCCGGGATGTCGTCAATCGTCTGATAGACCACGTAGGGGGTCAAGATTCTCTGTGCGATCGTCACTGCCGCGATATGCGTCGCCGGAACAAGCGCGATAAGCGCCGCAAAGGTGGAAAGTCTACTGAAAATCGCGGCGTCGAGGTCCGTCATAGCTTGATCTTCTCCAGTTCTTCATTGAGTGCGCCAACGAAGATGTCAATGAGCTTACCTTTCTCTGTATCGAACGTGTTCCGCATCATGGGGTGCGCGGGTGTCGTGGGGAACCCGAATTCCTGGGCCATGGCGACAGCGGTCTTTGCCTTGATCGGCCCCACGTCGACCTCGCTGTTGCCATCGCGCTTACGGATATTGCTCGCCATGAAGCTATTCTTGAGCCGATGCACTGGATGGTCCCTGCCGACGTAGGTTGCCCGCTCGATCTTCACGACCAGGTAGGCAGCCGCATCTTTCAGAGCATTGTTGATCTTGGATTTGGCGACCCGCTCTGAGAGTGAATGGAGTTTCGCGTCGCAGTTCTCTAGACCAGTAATAGAAATGGTCACTTTGTCGCTCATGCGTTCACTTCCGAGCACATAAGTTCGAGCGACACGTGTTCCATTTCGGGATCAATGAGGTATAGAATGATGTAGGTATGCGGCCCATAGACCACCTGCATATCCTCTTCAACTGTCGCAAGGTAGCGAATCGTGATTTTCAGGGTAATCTCGCTTTGCGCCTGCTTCGCCGCGAATAATCGTGCGCCACTCAGGGGTTCGACAGCAGCCCACACCGTCGCCAGGGTCACGAATCCCACGACAGGCTGCCCGTAGGCGTCATGCGTCGTAGAAGGGTACTGAATCGTGACCCTGCGGTTCAGGCGGCTGGCGTCCATCAGAGTGACCAGCGATACAGGTTCAAGAGAGCTTCGACGGCATGCGGAAGAGCTGCGACCTGCGCCCGCGTGCCGGTAACGATCGCGCCTCGTTCGTCATACCAGTCCTTGATGAGCAGAAGCATGGCCTGCGTCAGTGGAGCAGGCACCGCGGCGACCGTACTGTATACGAGTGCAAAGTGCACGGTGAACGGCAACACGGGAGGAGTAGCAAATGCCACCGCGCCCGCTGTGACGGTATAGTCGGCTGGTGGAATGACCTGTGGATCTCCGTTGCCGTCCACATACGTGACAGACGACACGGTGAGCGTCTCCGTCGGTGCACCATACCCGGCGGTGAACGTGATGGTGATCGGATAGCCAGCCGTTGCAATCTCTGGCCAGCTGAAAGTCGATGATGGTTCGATCGTCCCTGGGTCGCCCGGTGTGACAACGTACTCAGTCGCGGGCAGGGTATGTGGCATGTTGCTTGCGTCCAGGTAGGTGATGGACACGATCGACTGGAGCGGGGGCCTCGGTACGACGACCTTGCTGCCCCACGCATTGCGTGACATCCTGCTCCACGAGCCCCGAAACAGCGTAGTCCAACTGATGTGCTGCCAGGTCCACGTTTGAGCGACAAGCGCCCGCCCCGTGGTCTCTTCCACATACGCGCGGGCTGCCGTGATCAGAGCCCCAATGGAGGAATCCTCGTCGGCCGTTTCTACCCGTGCCTGTGCCTTGCCCTGGATCAGCGTGACCGGTTCGACAGCAGGCGGTACTGAAAGCAGCAGGATGTCGTCCATGGTTTATGCGCCCGCTAGGACAGCTTTCGCGGCTGCCGCGACTGTTGGGTCTTTAACCTGATTCGCAAGATACTCGAGGTACTCAGGATCCTGCGCCTTGATCTGCGCAAGTGTGAGTGGCTTCTCTTTGTACTCGCCGTTGTGGTACTTCCCGAAGCCCGGCACGAGATCACCTGGATTCTCAGGAGTGGCCACTTCCACTGTCTCCCTCGTTTCGACAGGAGCAGTAATCGGCTGAGCGGGCGCAAGCATGGCCGTCTCGACGACACCGCCAAGGGGTCTGGCAAAGCCACCAGCGACATAGCGGCGCGCCTCTTCATCGGGGCATTCGCAATCGCCCTCGAAGATTCCAGCCGGTCCCGCTGCTAAGGTGAACATATGTATCTTCATAAGTGATCCTCCATAGGGGGCGGTTGTTACGCCGCCCCTGATACCACTACTTACTAGGTAGCAGCGAGTTTGAGTCTGACGAAGGCCTGTGCGTCGATAGGACCACCGTCAGTAAACTTGCGACCAATAAAGCCAACCTTGGAATTGCGCGCAAGGAGTTCGTTCAGGCGCTGGATGGTCACGTCCATCAGATCAGCGATAAAATAACCCTTGTACCAGTTGACCAGGGCGCCAAAGTACAGGCCCGCAGTGAACGTGTTCGGAGAATACTCGCTCTCGTCGACCGGGAAGCCGTCGATTGTGTCAGCGACACCGGCGATGAGGGAAGGCTGCCACATGTAGCTGCCGTTGACCGCATCCTTGAACAGGGAGATTTTCGACAGAGCATCAGTGCAGAGCAACCAGCGAGCACCCGAACGATAGGTAGGACGCAGCATGAATCGAGCTGCACGCAGGATATCGGACGTGAATGCCGTTGTGGTCGTCGCAGTAGTACAGTCACGACTAGTCGGGATAGCGCCCGTGCCAGTTGTGGCGAAGATCCCGAGAGGCTTGCCTGAGCCGTCGCCGGTCAGAAATGCCTTCTCTTCAGCCATGGCGAACTTTGCCGCAATACGGTCCCTGACGATGCTCTCAGGAGAGAGGGCAGCCGTCCGCAGGAGCTTCATGCTGACGTCAATCTCCTTCGTCAGCTGGTTCGGCTTGAACTCGCGCTGAGTGAACTGGCCGGACTCATCGGGTGTGATCGTCCCGACTTCGGTTGTCCAGTCTGCATCCGCGAAATCCGTGGTCAATGCCGGGAAGCCGATGGAATCCGAGGTTGTGACCGGGACCACCTGGGCATAGCGACGGATAAAAACCTGAGCATCCTCACTCTGGAGGAGCTTGGCAACCCACTGGATAGGAGCATGCAGATATCCGCCGTCGGCATCCACATCGTTGGCCATGGCCGCGGCAGTACGAGCCTCGCCCATCAGATGCGAGAGGAAGGCCTGAGCATACTGCTTGGTGCTCCGGCGCTGGAACATAGGATCTGCCTCTTCGCCGGTCAGCCTGACACCACGGTACTCTGCCGTCACGCCGGGCGCAGCATCACGCTTGCTCGGGTCGTCCTTTCCACCGACGATCGTGTCACGAGCCTCGTTTAGACCAGCCTCTTCCGCCTGCAACCCCAGTTCGCGGTCGATCTGTTCCTTGAGCTTCCGGGCATCGGTGAGCATGGCATCATACTGGCCCTTTTCCTCACCGGACATGTCCCTCTTTTCTTTGAGGGGAAGATCGTTTAGCGTACGCGCCTGACCAACAAGGCCAGCTCGCTTCTGCGCCAATGCATTGAGTTCTGTAACAGTCATATCATTGTCCTTTCGAAGGCTTATCCCTCGAGATCCAACCGTTCAAGCTCTTTCCGGCGAGCTTCAGAAGCCGTGGCATAGTCAGGTTCAGTGGTGCTATCGGTTGCCGAGTGATCCTCCTGGATCGGCTCGATAATCTTCTCAGTGGGTTTGATGCTCGAACGGTGTTCAGCCAAGATGGATTCAGCTGATCTGCCACCAATGCCGACATCGGTCGTTGGATAAGCAGGAAACGTCACCGGACTTACATCGAATAATTTGACTTCTTTGAGGGTGCGAATTGGATTATTAGGATCCGACTCATCCCACTCTTCCTGTATGGTCTGAAAAGCGAAACTCATCTGATCTAGATCTTTTCGCTTAACTGATACCATCAGATCACGACCCAACGTCGTGTCTGGCATATCAATTTCCGTGGCAAGTCCCGTGTCGTCTTCATGCAGCCTCAATGTTCCTGATTTGGTACGTCCTAGCAGATGATTGGCGTCGTGGTTGAATAAAGCGCGAACGTCGGCATTATCAGCAAGGGTCTTCTTGAACGCGCCCGGGGCAACCTTTTCACTGAAGAAACCCAGGTCAACAACCGTGTTAAAAACTGCAGCATGGCCGACAAGAACATGACCATCGTCGACAGCGCGAACCTCATCCAAACTAAACGTACGATATTCTCTTTCAGGCATGATGAACCTCCATGATCTGAGCCTCAATTCCCGTCATAACGTCGTTCGCAAGAGCCAAAGACGATCGATTCGCATAGAAACTTTCGACGGCAAATATCAAGTCCTGTTTCTCGGACTCTGCCTGTACGACACGAGTCATCAATGCCGCCCCTTCAGACAGGCTGTAACGCCTTGCCTGGACTGCTGAAAACAGCTCAGTCGTGGCATCATCTACGCTATTTCCATTCCCGACTGCACGGATTGTTGACGCAATAGGTGCTGAAAGTCGCTGTTTAGCGAAGGTTTCAAGTGATGTAACCATATAATCGGCCAACCACGAGGAAAAGCCCTGAACGTCGCCTACTGCAAGGAGTTTCCGCGCCTCTTTCAGCACGTCCTCGGATTCGCGCTTGGCAATGTGGTCAAAAGCATCCGACAGGACGGGTTCGACGACAGAACGTCCAACCACAAAAGTGGGTGCCGGAACATCAGACGCAACGGGCGCCGGAACGGGTAATGTGCCCGCTTCGACCATATTCAACGGTTGAAGATACACTTTCCCCTTGCCATCGGGCAATGGGTTCATGTTTTCAAGGCTTCTGATTTCATCTGCCGACATCCAGCCCCAGCCACGGGCAACGGCATAGGCAGCATAGCGGCTCGCCATGTCGCCTCGCATGAAGCCGTCCATCTTGAATTCAGCGAAATACTTATAGGTGGGGAAGAGCATGCGATTGAAGCCCTGTTCCAAGCGGACAGCCCAGGGCATGAGAGCATCGGTGACGAACTCCATCCCCAGGTGCTCGACGTTCGAGAACGTAGCGTGTGTTAGGTCGTTGATCTTGTGTGCCGGCACGCGGAACCATCCGGCAATCTCAGACCGTTGAAATTCCCTGGTCGCCAGCAGCTGCGCGTCCTCGGCATTCAAGGCAATCGACTTGTAGTCCAAACCTCCATCCAGAATGGCGATCTTGTGCTGGTTATGGCCTGAATGAGCTTCCACCCACGTCTTCGCCATGTCGATCTTCTTCTTCTCATCCGTCATTGGAGCAGCAGTCTGCAAGTATCCGCCAGGCGTGCTGTCGTTGCCAAAGAAGCGGGCAGCATAGTCCTGAGCGGCTTGCGAGAGTCCCAGCGATTCGCGTTGGATGGTAATTGGCGAATACCCGATCAGACCATCAAAACCAAGGCCGGGAATATGCAGGACTTGAGCATGGTCCAGATGACGAGTTCCCGTGTAGGGAGAGTCGAACGTGTAGACCAAGTTCCCTTGAGCGTCCCGGCTTATCTTCATCCAGTCGGGACGAAGCGGCCACAGCGCACACGGTAGTCCAGCATAGTTAAACTGGATCTCGGAGTAGGAGTTGCCCCAGAGACACAGGTGTGCCATCATGGTTTCTCTGTAGGCGAACGAGGTCATCTCCTTGTTCGGCTCATCATGCAGGACGTGGTAGAGCAGGTGGTTTGTCGCTACGGTTTTGCCGTTCTCGTCGCGGCTATAAACCATCAGCGGCATGGAAGCGACGGACTCGGCCAGGACGCGCACGCAGGCATAGACGGTCGGGAGGTTGATCGCGCTATGCTCGTTGACGTAAGCGCCGGACTCCGTGACTCCGACTCCCTGTGAGGCCAGCCAGTTGGCAAGGTTCTCACCAAATGCCGCTTCGGAGCGCTTGCCACCGAACAGTCGTTGCATCGCAGTTTTGAATGTCACGCGCGCCTCCTATCCTTGGTAGACAAAGATGCCGGGGTTGGCTGGTAACTCTGGAGCTGTCGCCAGATGCGCGTAGAGCGCGTCGAGCCACGCCAGAAGCAAGTCGATATGAGCCGACTTGTTACGCTTCACGGGCTTGATGTTCTGTGCTGGGTCTTCAATGATCGAGACGTTGTCCATCATCCATCGCAGGACCGCGTTTTCGGGAACATCAACGAGGCCCGCCATGATCTGACGCTCCAGTGTCTTGCATGCGGGAGACAATGTCTTATAGCCCTGTCTGGCTTCGATCACGTTCCAGCCGTCTGCCTGCAACTCGTTGGAGAGCTGGCTGAAGTTCCATGGATCCCCAACCAGGTCATTGCACTTCGTGATCTCGCGCCGTTCTTCCAGATACTTGCGGATAAAGCCATAATCACAGACATTTCCGGGCGTAGTCTTGATAAAACCCTTCCTGATCCACAGGTCGTAGGGAACGTGATCGTCATGCGAGCGAGCTGCTACGTTGTCTCCCGGGATGAAAGCCATGGGGAGAATGTTCCACTTGCCCTTCGGGTCCAGAGGATCAGGGGCCCAGACTTCCATGACACCCACGAGATCAGTCGTCTTAGCGAGGTCAAGTCCAATGAAACCCTTGCGTCCTTTGGTCTCAAAGGGCTTTTGGGCAACGCACTTGTCGAAATAGGCCATGTCGAGCCAGCGGACAGACTGCTGCGTCCACTGATTCAGATACCAGCGACGGAATGCGTTCTGTTGCGCAGGGATAGCCTTCGCCTTCTCACACTCAGATGCCAGATATGACTCTGGTACGGTAACGCCCAGTGACGGGTTGGCTTTGTACCAGGTCTTCGGGTCTGTCCAGTCATCGTTCGGGTCCGCTTCGTAGATCATGACGAAGAACGACGGGTTTGCGATGATACCGGACGCCACGCGCTTGCTATAGTCGTACTTCTGATAGCAAACCGATTCCTGGTCGTCACCGGCAGTCGTGATCTCGAAAATCAACGGTTGCCTTCGAGCGCCAACGCCCATTTCGATGAGGTCAAGGAGGTCGGCGTTCTGAAAGGCGTACAATTCGTCGACGACGCCGCCCGAGATGTTGTATCCTGCCTTAGTCTTGACTTCCGAACTCAGTGACCGCACAACGGAGTTAGTGCTTTCCTGAATGATTGCGGACTGTTGCACCGTCACACGATCTGCGAGGACCTCCGACGTCTTCGCCATGATCTTGGCACAGTCGAGGACAATATGCGCCTGCTGCTTATCATTTGCCAGAGCGTACACTTCGGCACTCGGCTCCCCGTCGGCAAAGCCGAGCAAGAGAGCAAGACCAGCTGCCAGCGTACTTTTCCCGTTCTTCTTGGGAATCTCGACATACGCCTCACGGTACATACGGTAGCCATCGTCGATGTGCTTCCAGCCGAACACCTGGCGGACGATGTAGTCTTGCCATGGTTGGAGCGTAAACGGCTTCCCGGCCCACTCGCCCTTGTACTGCTTGAGCAGCGAGAAGAACCGGACAGCATAGTCGGCTGCTCCCTCGTCGAAGTAGTAGACGTCCGTATTGATCTTGCTGACGTCGTTCGTGATCATTTATGACTCTTAGCGACGATCTGTGGCGGACGTGATGGCTTCGGCGGCGTCAGCAGATCTGCGCCTGTCGGCTTGTCTGGAGACTTCACGATGCGAACGCCGGAACGCGCTGATGGCGTGAAGCCCATCTCGCGAGCTGACCGAATCATGGCATCGTGATACGTCTTGGAAATCCCCACGTAGGGAGATACAATCGTGGCAGAATAGCCGTGTTGTCCCGAAATAGTGATGGTTGTGCCCTCTTTGGCAATCATCTTTTCAGCATCGCGCCACCGCGCCCACGATTGGCAGTAAGAAGCCAGGACAGCACGGTCGCATGAAGTCAAAAGACCCGTCACCTTCTTCAGCGACGATGTGATTCTGCGCCACTCACCCTGCGCCTTCTCATCGAGCCAGTTAGGACAACTGATGACTGAGGCAGCCGGCATGTTGAGGTCGTCATCATTCAGCGCCCGCCGCCCAGGATTGCCAGCGAGACGTTTGAGAGCGGTTGGTTTCGGCGGGCGGCCAGTTCTACGGCTCATTGATGCCCCCAGGGGGCCCGACTTTCGCGCACGCATGCGCGTCACCCACCGCCGGCTCTGAGGCGTTCGCATTGCAGAGATTTGACCCGCCCCTCCCACCATGCATGAACACTGCGTCTACAGTCACGAAGTCGCGCCCTGAAACGCAGTCATAGAAAGCAGAACTCGATGTCAAAGAATGGCTAGTCATCATGCGTGCCGCCCTTCTCAGGGTGCTTCTTGTTGTGGCATGGGTCGCAGAGTGAACGGAAGTTGCTCTCGACAAGCGCGAGCTCAGGGTAGTCTCGCACTGACTTCTCATGGTGCACCATCGTGGCAGGCGTGACTCTGCCCTCGACAAGGCAGTCCTCACAGAGAGGATCCTTCTGTAACTTCCTCGCCCTGGCAGCACGCCAGCCGGGAGACAGGTAGAACTCGTGTTCAAACTCGCCCTGTCTTGCCTTGTCATACTCATGGGCAGTTGTCTGTTGATGATCGACACAGTATGAGGATGAGGGCATAGCATAGTTGTGACATCCTGCCTTGCCACAGTAGCGATGTGCAGCATATGGCATGTCATGCGCCCTTGTACTTCAAGACTCTAATCATGAACCAGTAAATGAGTGGACTCACAGTGTTGGCTCTGATCTTGTACCGGATGTCCAGCACTGAGTCGACAGTCTGCGGTTGCGTGTCTGAGGGTGTCATCGTGACATGCACATAAGTGGCGCGACCTGTGATCTTGTCACGTCCAGTGACAATGAATGACATGGTAGAGAGAGTCATACTGTCACCATAGGTGAGAGCGGGGGCTGTCCGGGAACGTTGCCCGACTTGGAGCTTAAGGCAGCACATTTGTTCCCGCTCTCAGTGTAGTTGTAGGAGCTATGGGAGTCGCACCCACATCGGTACCCAGACCGATTGCTGCTATCGCTCCATATGTAGACCATGCTAATATCCCGCCATCTTGTACAGCCACATAGAGACACGCTTGCACCATTGCCTTAGGCAGCCGGAGGTCGTGAGTCGAACACGACCATAGCGCAAGGTCAGCACATACGAAGGCCGTATCTCCGGCACGGGCGATGACGTCAATGCAGCAGACGTGCGAAGGAGTTGCCCTTGCGGGTTGGGAGGAAGCACGTCCGCTGCATTCACGCGATCAGTCATGTCGATCGTGCGGTCAATTGGCATCATGGGCGATGACGAACGACGCATAGAGCGTCACGTGCGACTGGTTCTTGATAGTGGAGAGCTTGTTGACTTCTGGCAATTGGGATGCAGATGCAACGATGACAACCTTGGTCTCGCCGTAGCGATCTGTCGTCGAGTGATCGAAGTAGCACTCGAAACAACAAAGGGCATCTGCGACGCGTTTTGGTTCTTTTCTCTGCTTAGGCATGCGAAATCCCCCATGTGTTCAGGGACAAACAGCGGGCTCGACCCTGGGACATGGGGGATCTGCGACATCGGGGAGTATGGCAAGAAACCGCAAAAAGCACGGCATACTGCACTATCTGCTGCTGACCACACTCGTTGTGCAAGAGTAGACCCCCAAGTCTGCTACTTCGAATAGTCTACAAGTGTGTTTATGAGTTGACAAGTTCCTCACTAGTCCTATTCCCAACGTTTGGTTTTGGTCCAGGACGCGGCCCTATTTCAGCGGCATACAGTGCTTTCGCTGATAAAGCTTTTGTATAGGTTGTAAACGTCCCGAGATAGTGCGGTCCCAGCCTCGCCCGAAACTTGCCGTCGACTGTTATGCGGATCCCAGGTGTTTCTGTTGGCAGAAGCACTTCCTCGATGTGCGGTTTCTGCGGCTTCTCTTGCCTGTTGGGAACATGCCGCCAATAGAGGAACTTCACGGCAGTCTTCGTCCTGCCGTCAATCGTCTCCCTGTCTAGCTCGAACAGGATGTCGTACTTCTTGCTCAGTCCACGGATGATGACCCCGGCTACTTCGCCGTCGTTCCGCTTGATCATCTGGTCGCGTAAGGCGTGCACAGCGTCACGCGCATTCCCTCCGCACCATTCCAGCACGACATTCCTGCCGTTGCCGTCCCTGCCGTCTCGTTTCAACGTCCTGAACCCAGCCACTCGTAGTAAAGGAACCTTCTCTCGCATGCCTCGCCTCCGTCCTGCTTTCCGTGATGCCCTTCATTTCAGTTATGCAACGGCCCCTCGCCGATTTCATAGCCCGCTTTGGCCCAACTTGGCAAGGGAGTTTTCTGTCAATGGTTATCCTGCTGTCTCCTTTGCCTGCCATTCTTCAAGTGTTCTGTTGCCCTTGCTATAGTTGCAGTGTCCACACGCCGGGACCACGTTATCCTTTGAGTGTTTTCCGCCCCTTGAAAGTGGAATAACGTGATCCAGCGTCAGCTTGGCTTCTTTGTCACAGTAGGCGCAATGTCCGTTGGCCTCTGCCAGGATCGCAAGCCATTCAGTTGACGTCAGCATTTCGCTGATGGGGGTGTTGGCGTACTTCAGAGCGCGGCGCTTCGATTGCGTTACTGCGCTCCTAATCCGTAGTTGTTCAGGATGCTCCCTTTTCCACTTCGAATATGCCACAAACGCTTTCTCGGGATTGGCCTTCGACCACCCACGGTTCTTTCCACGCGCCCTCGCTTTGTCGGGATTTGCAGCATAGTACGCGGCCCGTAATGGCCTGCGTTCTTGCTCCTTTACCAAGACGATCTCATGGTTAGCTAGATTACGGGCACGCTGCTGTGCATTTAGCCGCTCCTTGTTCTTCGCACGGTAGGCCTTCAAATACACCTTCCATTCTTCCTTGGTCATGCTTCTACCTCTGCTCCAACGTACTCCTTGCACTTCATTCGTGGCTTGTCACACCGGATAGGTCCAACACATTGCTCGCAACGCTCTCCGATGAGCTGGCACTTGAAGCAGAGACAGCCGTTCTCCAGGCAGTGCTGTTCCTTGCCTTCCTCTGTCCTAAAGTCCGGGCAAGCGCCGATCTTGCCGCCGGTGCCGCCAATCTTCTTGCAATGCTCGAATCCCTTACAGTCGTGGCAGCTCTTGCCCTCGTTTGCGCAGTCAAGACAGAGACAGTCGGAGCAATCCCATAGGACTTTGCCTTCGGAGTACCACTTGCCGTTCAGCAGCAAAGCTATTGGCTCTTTCGTAGGTTCGACGGCAAGGTCAAGCAGCGCATGTATCTCACAGGGCAGGTGGATCTCCTCCAGGTGCGGCACATCTTTCAAGGTGCATGGCACATCCCCGTTCTGGCAACCGTTGTGAACGGCGCAGTCACCGCCGCGCAGGACGCAGTAGTTGTCACCGCGTTTTGGCACTATCGGCTGCTTCTTTGCCTTGGCTGGTTTCTGCTCTTTCGCAGGCTTGACAGCGGGAGCGGGTTCAGGTTTCGTCACTTTGGCTAGCTTCTTCGCGGCTTTTGCCTCTGCGTCATCTTTCATGCGGTCATCCAGCACATCGGCGGGCAAACTTCCCTCTCGTACAATGCTCTTCAGGAATGAGAGCGATATGATGAAGGGACAGAGTGCGCCACTACGAAGACCCGCACAGTCGTGACGGCAGGCATGATGCTTGCCACAGTGCAGTTCATTCCATTTCTTCGCCACTCCTTCTGGCTTCCAGGGTTTGAGGTCGACGGCGAGCGAGGTCTTCTGTTCTGCCTCCTGTATCGCAGGATCATCGACGGGATTGACGGCCGGGGCTAGAATCGCCAACCGTTCTTCGTGCTCTTGCTTCGGAGCGATCGGAGGCTGTCTGAACGCTGCCCCGGCAAACGTGTCCACTGGCTTGCTGCTCCAAGGAGGCTCAGGAGTGGGCTTCTCTTTGGCTGCCTTCTTCGCCTTGGAGGGCTTCAGGGCAGGTTCGACAACAGGAGAGGTGAGGACATCCAACCGTTGTTCTTGCTCTAGCCTCCTGGACTCAAACCCTAGGCGTTCAATGACGTGGTCGGCTGGAAGTTCCGCAAGTAACCGGTTTATTGCCACAATGTCAGAGCGCAGAAACTGCATCTCCTGTTCATTCTTGGTGATTGGGGCAGACGCTTGTTCATGCTTCGGTTGCGTCGTCGCTTTGACAGACACGGTCGGCTGTTCCTCGCCATCCTTCGCCCGGAAGTCAGGACATCCTCCCATCTTGCCGACGTGATTGAAACAATAGACTGGTCCCTCGCAGGTGTGACAGCTCTCTCCATTGTTGGCACACTTCGGGCAGAGACAGTCAGAACAGGACCAGCCTTCGCCCTCGGCCTTCGAGTACGCAGGACATCCGACAGTGCGGGGATGATTCCTCGAAGAACAGATCTCATTCAACCCTTTACACTTTCCGCAGGCCTTCTCGTTGAGACAGGTACTGCACAGACACTTATCGCAGCCCTCATTGGGAAGAGGAATACTCCGTGCCTTCGGCTGCTTCTTCGCCTTGGCTGGCTTCGCCGGTTCGACAGGAGACTCAGCCTTCGGATCGGGCCGATGTATTGCATCACTCAGCATCTCATGGGCAAACCGGCATCTGTCCGGCTGCTCCTTCGATAGCTCGTAGTGATGGCAATGACATACATCGGGCCTACCGTTCTGGGGTTGCTGACAATAATGGTTATAGCTGTCCGTCCCGAGCCGTTCGCACCAGAGAGGCTCCGACGCATGGTGTTCTGGCGCCAAGGATACAGCAGCAGGCACCGCCTGCTCAACAGGATTCAGATCGCATCGAACCCTAGGCGCGAAAAGCAACTCCTTGCGGAGATCGCAGACGTGATCACATTTCTTGCAAGCTGCCTCCGACATCCACGGGATAGTTCCGCTATAGTCAGGGCAGCCGGTAATGCTGATGGGCCGATTGCACATGCGGTAACGAGTACCGCCAGGCTGTCCCATCTCAGGACCGTCCATGCATTCGTGGTAACGGTCGCAGGCCATGCACATGCAATTGGCGCAGGCCGGGAACTTACCCTTTACGCAACGAAGGAGATAATAGACCTTGCTGCTCTTGTCCAGGGCTTCTGTCTCGCAGGTTTCGTACTGTGGACAGTCTTGATGACAGATGCAACGATCCGAAGGCACCTTGACCTGGTCAATGGGTTCAGGGAACAGACTTCCCACCCAGCCGGATACTTCGGGCCCGCGTCTCATGGTGTCACCTTCAACAAGTCCGTGACGTCTCGAATGATGACAGCGTTCGGCTCTAGAAAACCATCTGCATCCTTGCGCTCATTCCAATGACTGAACATGTACATCCGACCGTCTTTGACAAATACTCGCTCAGCACACCACACGCTGATTTTCTCTATCTGATACAGCTTGTCGGCTTGTACTGGCGTAGTTTGTTGTTCGGAATATCCCGCATTTCTGAGAACACTATCAACCGTACATTCACCATGCCGGGGAACAGAAACGAACTCAGAGGCAAATAACTCGTCGCTCATCGCTTTCCCTTAGGAACGTACAGCACCCGGACTTCGACATTACGCCTGCGGCCCCACTGTCGCGCATCTTCGCTCGACCACATGAAAACGTCCAGAGTCTTTCCACGAATTAACGAGCCCGTATCGATGACGGTGCAGGGCTTGCCGCCGTTATAACCAGGGATCTGCAGAATTGTGCCAAACGGAAAAACAGAAAGGTCTGCCGCAATGCCTCCGACATACACCCGCTTACCACTGGCTGTGACTAATGGAGATGCGTCACACTCTTGGACCGTAGGGCTATAGGCGGTCACCGTGCATATCAAAATTGCTATAGGTTCTGATGCGCGTGTCGTCACCTTGTCGCTGCTGAGTCTCACACTTGCCAGCCGGCGAGCAGTTCGGAAGTTGACGATGTCACCCGCTGTCGCCTGACGTGGCGCCAGAAGTGAGAACATCATGACTAGCAATAGGACAAGCGCCAGGATGAACAGGATGAGAGCAATCTTGCTGTAGTCGAGACGACCTGACTTGCCCCACTTCATTTCTTCGCCTTCGCCTTCTTGGCTTTCTTGCGCTTCTTGGACACTGCCTTGATAGCCTTAGCGAGCTTCGAGGCATCAAGACGTTCTCGCCAGAGCTTCATATATGGAGGCTCATAGGGAGCGAACTGCTCGCCGCTCATTTCGTCTTCCCTTCTTCAGGCGGAACCGGCACACGAAAAGTTACGGTAAACTTCCATTTGCCTGGTGCTTCATGCGCGATGAATCCACCTTGTCGGTTGTTCTGGATGTCCGGCAACATGGCAAGCCACTTTTCGTCCAGCTCCATGAGTTCATTTTCTGTCATCAGGTACAGACCAAAGAGACGAATCATAGCGCCACCACGTTGAACGGTGCCCTGACGCCCGCACAGTTGCGCTCGGTGATCTCTAGGGCCATACGGACCGTGTCCTCAGGAAGATCACTACCGACTCGGATCATTGCCGCCATTGCACCCTTGGCAAACTCTTCGCCGCACCCGGTCGCGTCATAGGGATCGAGCGCCTCGCTTACCTGGTAGTCACTCTGGACCTTGAACAGCCGACCCATATAGCCGACCAAGAACTCACCGCCAATTTCGGCTTCTTTTTCCTTTTCGGCATAGCCGCCTGTTTTCAGGCAACCCCGGATGGCGTCGACAAAGGTTGTTCTCATCCACTTGTCAATATCTTCGTCAGGGTGTCGCTCGGGAACCACGAGAGAGTAGCGCAGCAGATCTCCCATACGGAAAGATGAGGTAAAACCCATGATGCAGGGGCCATTTGCAAACACCTTCGGGTCCTTGCGGACGGTAAGCCCCCATCCGGAAAGACCTGCCGAGTCACCGCCGATGTAGACCTTGCCCATGTGGGAATAGCCGACGATGCAGGTCATGTCTTGCCCCACTCATGGCCGGCGAGCGCCTGGTACTCTGCCCTAAGCCGCGCGTTCTCAGATTCGTAGAAGGCCTGCCGGTCATGGAGCAATGCTATAGACTCAGCCCACAGTTGATCGAGTTCGCCGTCGCCAAGCTGCGTCTCTGCCCAGGCAAACTGCGAAGTCCGGCTCAAGCCCTCCCACCATCCATGATGACAGTCCGAGCAGAGCAGGACGGCGTTACGAGAGTTCCAGCGCGTACCGAGGAGTTCCCGGACGAAGATGTGTGACCACTGGGCGTTGCGCCCGCTGGCGGGTTGATGACAGTGACGACAGACCATGCCGTCGCGATAGCGAACGATGTCGCCACAGATCTTGTCGTTCTCGTTGCGCAAGGCTACCAAACAGCGTCTGCGTATCCGAGCAACGACAATACCTCTGCCGACTGCCTTTTCCGCGATGCCCCCCTCAGAGCTTCGACTTTTCAGTTTTCCGGTGCGACGTAATGGTGCACTTCGACGTAATGCTGTTCTTACCATGCGAGACCCCCAAGTCTGCTATTTTTGATGCTATACCCCCAACCCCTCGCAGGGTCGGAATGCTGTTCTAGTCTAGTGGTGCTATTCTGTCATGACCCTCTCCAAATACCCTGCTGGGTATGTCCTGTCAGGAATGCCGCATGAACGGCTCATGGCCTCTACCATAAATTCCTTATTTACGGACATGCGATGCCTCGAAGACAACCCTGTCCGCCCACTCCGCTTTCTTCCCCTTGTTCCACTGGGAAACAGGCCTCAGGTAGCCAACCACACGAGAGTAAACTTCCGTCCTGGTGCGCTTGGCTGCCGGGATGATGACACCGTTGTCCAGCTGGAGATCACCGTTTGCAAGTTCAACCATTGGGTGACACCTCACTGATGTCCGCTCCGCAGTTGGCGCAGACCATCGGGTTCTGATGTGCGAACTCTGCCGGGTCAATGAACCCACCTGGAGACCGATAGCCTTCAGGCTTGTCATCGATCGGACGGTGCCAGAAGTTGATACGCCCACACTTCGGGCAAACCGTGGCCTTCAGACCAACATCTGCAAGTGTCGATCGCCGAAAGCGTCCCCCGCTACCTCGTGCAATAATGTGTCCGTTCGACGCTTTATATGCTCGGCTCATGGGGTCTCCTTCACGACTGCGATACCATGCACAGTGTTTAAGTGAGGAAAGAATGGACATCCGGTCATGAACATTGCCTCGCAGTTCTCGTCCTTGGCAAGCTCACGCATGCGCTCTCGTTCCTGTTTCATCCCGGCCTCGGCAATGGTCATCAAACTCCTTGCCATGATCGTTCGCTGAATCGGCAGGAAGGGCCCATAGTGCTTCTCGAGTACACGTATGAAGTCCGTGATCGCGCTCTGCAGTGGCATCTGTTGCTGGGTCACTTGTCGCATAGGGTTTCCTCAATGACAAACCTATGATTCTCTTTGCCTCGCAGAGCATCAGAGATCTGTTGGGTCTCTTCTTCGGTCGCGTACACATCGAACGTGATCTGGATGTGCATCGACTGCAGCCGCGTCCCGGCAATATGATCCGTTCCTGGAATGGCATAGCCTTCTTTGTTGAAGTCCGGCATGACCAGGGTGTCAACAACCGGGGCGAACGTAGCCGCTTTCAGCATTCCTGTCACGCTAAATGGTTTCACGGGGTTTCTCCTTCTTCAGCATCGCAATTTCTTCGGGCGTAGCCAACAACCCGGCCCATAGTGGAGGCGCATCGTATGCTGCGGGAACGAGGCGATAGAGTCCAGCAGGAAGGGACTTGAAGACTGTTTGCACGGATATCGGCTCGTCGGGCATGAGTTCCGGAATGTACAGGATGGCGGCGGTAGCCTCGCGGATGACAGCCTGCTTAAAAACGACGACCAGAGCGTGCAATTCTGGCATGGGTCCATCTTGAGAAGTTCGGTACAGGTTGCCAATCTTGGCGATGATCTGTGTACTGGACAACTTGGAAAGGTCAGTCGGATCGTTCATGCCATCACCTTCATCACTTCGCACACGAGCTGTCCCAGCGCATCAGCAAGGGTAGCAGCCTGACTTCCTGCCTCTATGGGTCGGTGGAGTTGCACGACATACGCCACAGTCCCCTTGAAGTCAATCCTGATCTGTTCGATGCGCAGACAGCCACGGTCTCCATTTTCTGCCAGCGTCCGCACTCCCATCTTCTCGGTGACTTCCTTGACATCCAGGGAGAGCAGCCACGTCAAGAGTGTGTCGGAACGGTAGCGCAGGTTGACACCAGACCCCCAATACATCTCGCCACCTTCCCGTTGGAACCCCGCATCTGCCAGCTGCTTGCTGACTTCCAAGCTTGTGTATTCGCTCATGCCGTCACCTCGCAGATCATGTCAAACACCCGGCGCTGCCAATGGAGCTGGTACACGCACTTGCCATTTTCCAGCTGGACCGGGAGTGTCTTGACGTAGTCCTTGCCCTTATCGGAAGGAACCCACTCACCGCCGACTCGATACTGCAGGCCGGCGAACTGGAGGCGCTTGTTGGTCTCCATGCCGGACATACGCGGCGAGAACATCCTGCCGATCTGCGTGGGAGTTACATATTCCAGAGCTGCAGATTCGGGCACCGGCAGCGCAGGGATTCCCTGGGCGATCTTGTCGACACGCTGGCTTACCTGGTCAACTTTGGCATTGGCCGCGGCGATTGCCTGGTCCTGACGCTCGAGATCATCAACAAGACCCCTGAGGATACCGTAGACGTTCTTGGAGCTCGGCAAACTATAACTGCCGGTCTTGCGGATCTGAGGCAGAATCTCGTCCGCCACCTTCGCCTGAAACGCCTCGGCGATTTTGTTCTTCGCCTTCATTGCCAGTCGGTAGAAGACGTTCTCTGGGATATAGCCGCCATGCCCACAAGTGGGTACGACCGTCTTTTCAATCTCCATGAGATACGAATCGACGCGCTCCCAACGGACAACCTCGCTGCCACTGACTGCCGTCCTGGTGAATCCGAGTCCTCTCGCCACGTCCTCCAACCTCAACCATGCCGTGCCTTTGTCGTTGACATACCCGGTCACTCCTGATACCGTGATTGCTGTCTGTGCGTTCATTGTTGCCTCCCCAAGTCTGCTAGTGTTGCCTTTCTTCTCGGTTAAATCGCTCTTACCTTGCCTCTTCCTTTGCCTTCTCATCCATAAGCCAGCGTCTTGCCTCTTTTTTGTGTTTGGCGTCCTGCTCCGGCGTTAACTCGGTCACTAGGATCTTAGCGGCCGTCGCGCTGACAACATCACCGAAGTACCGTGACCCCTCGTCGATGTGTACCAAGGTGTCTCCCCGGAGAAGGAAGTCAAAGTCAGCTTTCCATCCTTGGTGACTCGTCGACTGCGTTCTACCCAGAAGGAACTCGGACGTGACTGCCTTCTTGAACAGTGCCTCAAGACGTTCGAGTCCATAGTCCACTGTTGCCCGTTTGATGGCTCGCTGACGATTGACGGTCAGTGCCTTGACACTAGGCAATCCCTTCGGCACGCAGATTTCGGTATAGAGGGACACTACAGGATCGTCGATCAGACTTGTCCGGCGACTATTCTTTGGTTTCGAAATTGTGGATGGAGGGTCGTCGAGCTGATTTTGCTCGACAGAGTCTTTATCTTTGGATAGGGATAAGGATTCAGATAAGGATAAGGATACAGGCGGCGAGTTGCGGCGAGTTGCGGCGGATTGCAGCAACTTGTCAAGAGTGGCTGTAATCTGTTGCGTCTCGCTGTCGTCTGCAGCAGGTAGTGGATATTTGTGACGCTTGTTACGAACACGCTGATGCTTCTCCCATTTGGACACTTGGAGATATTCTTTGCCGTCGGCCTGGTACAGGGTAATCAGGCCAACTCTGGCAAGGTCCAGCAGCCAGGTCTTCATATCTTCGACGGAGATCTTACTGATTCGCAGAGGATAACATCGCGCCAGGACAACGACCGGGCGAGCATCAGTGCAACCATAGTCGTCGACGACGACAAGCAATCGATAGAACAGGTTCTCTTGCGATGGACAGAGTTCGTCGAGAGTTTCAGATGTGAGAAGGGAGTCACTGAGGATTCTATTGGACATGGCATACCTCGCCCGTCCCCAAGGTTCTGTACATTGTGAAGGTCATGGCTTCACGTTCGGAGCAGTCAGAGCATCAACCGACCTCACCATTTCAATATATCTTCGTACCTCCTGATATGGAGAGCTGGGTATATTTGAATCAGCCCGCGCCCGCATCGCTTCCAATATGTTGTTCTCTGCTGCGGTTCCTACAGCGACAATAAGGGCGTCAATCTCTTCTTCTGCTCTGTCAGTGCGAAACATGGTCAGTTGGAATGCTCCCAATTCAGAAATCAAGTTCTTCCGCAGTTCTTCAACCTTGCTAACCATTGGAGGCCTCCTTCTTCAGCGGGCACCATTTCGGCGCTTCTGTGGATGCCATGACTGTCTTGGTTGCGCCCGCCACGACCACTTTATCGCCGCTCGCCTGGCAACACAGTTCAGACTTCAAAATCGTCTCGCCCATAGCGCACCATACCATGCCGTGCTTGCTGCAGTCAATGCACTTCATTGTCGGCCTCCGGCAACGTGAAGGTGACGGGGACACAAACGACCTCGGAGTATGTCACATTCGGTCCAAGTCCCGCAGCATTTTTCTTCGCTGCTTTCTCGGTCGTGAACGCCCTGAATCCTATCTTGTCCGGCCACTTTTGGTTGTGAGTGACTACCAGCCAGCAATCCTCAGTCCTTCTGATTCTCATTGTCTTCCTCCTTGGCCTTCTTGTTCAGTTCCTGGACAACAATCATCCGGTAGTATCGCCGTGCGTTGTGGTATGACTCAGCTCCAAAGACAGGGTCGCCTTCGTCCTGCTCGTGCTGCATCATCTGGAAGTGGTCAACTGGAATGTCTATCGTGACTTCCTTGCCCTGAGGCATCCAGGGGACATAACAGATCCATCGGCCTTCTTCAATGGCAAACTTCCAGCGCCAGTAGAATCTGAAGGAGACCGTCACCTTCTGCTCCGAGGGCTTGATGTTCTCGTTCATGACTTCACCTTCACAGCCTTCACCTTGCACTCGTAGTAGGTAATCTGCCTCTGGCAGCGACGGATATCGAGGCGGATGTTCTTCTGCTGGATGGCTGTCTGGAAGCCAGGGTCAGTCAGTTTCGGCTGCCATTCCTTGAGCCACCGTTTCACCGTTCTCAGCCGGCTCGCGTACATGGTCCCGTATACGGTTTCTGGTTTCATGAGGCCACAGCAGTTGCATTTGACGCATATCTCGCCATACGAGTCGTAGAGGTTCCAGCAGTGCTTGTCAACCTGCTGGTCAAGGAAGATGTGTCCGTTCATGGCGTCGCCCTCTCCCGTCTCACCTGGTTCCCGACGATCTCGAAGTCAGCTGCCGCGTCACAATCCGACACGCCGTTGACATCCTGCAGGAGTGTGGTCAGAGCTTCGCTTGGTTGGAATATCTCGCCGATCGGACGATAGCGGCTGACCTGTCCTTGCGCCTGTCGCAGTTCTTCTTTCAGCTTCGGGAGAGTGTGACTGTACCCGCCCGCTGCGTGGAACCTGCGAGCGACAGCTATAGCATTGTCTCTAGCTGCTTCTACCAAGGCTACTTTGGCATAGGCTCGGCTCAGTTCTTCTGCGAGATCACCAGCTGCTGCGTCAGCATCTTCACAGCGACACATGAGCGAGGCGTGTTCCTTGTCCGTCATGATTACGAGCTTACCCAGGCGCTTCATTATTCCCTCCCTTCGCAGAGGTATGGCGGCAGTGGGTCTGGATGGATATGCGTGACTAGATTCTGCCGGTCTGGACGAATACGGGCAGGACGAGCGGCGAGGTCCTGCTGTCGTAATAACAACCCTTGCGGGTTTACAGCCTCCTTCTGAGCGCTTATCAGCGCTCGAACGTCCTCTCTGGCCTGAAACAGTTTGCCCTCTTCATAGGCCTGATTGACCATTTTGCGGACGAGGCACCGGGGAATCATCAGCGGAAGGTCCATGTCAGTCCTCCCAGGTAACGGGAACGACATGCTCGCCCATGAACATACCGCAGGCAATATCGGCGAGTATTCTGTCCACATATACGCGATTACCATTCGGGGGACACTTCTGACATATCACCATCCATCCCTGATGTTTCGTGGGGATGGGCACAAGGTCGCATGTATCGTCCTCTTCCTTGTAGAGCGCTGCCCCATGACGCGACCACCGCTGCAAGTATTCCGATCCATTTGCTCGCGGGCTATAGCAAAAACCGATTACCGGAAAGGCGTCGCTCGGATCCGTATCGATTGCCAAAATCCTGATCTTGCGCCCGTCGCTGGTCTGGTACTTCTTGCCGAGTTCTATCACGTCAGTCCTCCCATGTGACGAGTCGGACATGCTCATTGGGTTCGCAGCTTGCTTCCATAAGCATCCTTGTGCGATCGCAGAATCCAAGCACGCGCCCATCATCAGATACCCAAGCCCATGCTTGGCGCCTCCTGGGGATGAGGTCCATAGTCGACTCGACGACACCCATTTCTAGGGATTTGCCATCAGCTTTCCAGCATACGGGATACTCCCATCCGTTGGGTTCGGTGATAAGGCCGATGACGGTACCGTCCATTCCCTTCATGTCCGTAGCCAGGATCCGCACAGGGCAACTTGGGTACTTTGCGCTTCCGCGGGTCTGGTACTTGCCGTCCATCGTAATCAGGTTACCCATTGCTCTTGACCTCAGACTCATCCGGGCATTCATCCAGCAGTCGGTCCAGGATGACATCAACCGGTTCCGCATGTTCCGCCTCGAGCTTGGCGGCGAGCTCGGCATTCCTCTTGATCTCGTCCATATAGCACGTGTGCAAGTGGTTTATCCTGAACTCGTAGCGGTCGACCGTCCTCACGTGTTCGATGACCGCGCCACAGAATGCTGCGATGACTATGACGGCGAGCATGACCCAAGGATTCATGCGAACCTCTTCCCGAACTCGTGAGGATCCATGGGTTCATTTCCATCCTGCAGATCGTGAATCAACTGACCGGCATAGGAGAAATCAATCGTCACCTGGCGCCCGTCCACGGTAGCAACCGGCGGGTCTATCTTCACGTTGATGCCCTGGATACTGAACTTGGCGAGTTCTTCCGCCGACTTGGTAGAAGCGAGCTGCTCGATGGCTGCCAACTGATCGCGTGTGGCGGGAGAAGATGCGCTCTGAGGCGTTTCCGTTTCTGCCGTTCCGTCCACAACCTCGTCGGGCCTGGTCTCATCTGGTTCAGGTACTGCAGCTGGCCATCCGGAAGGAAGAACAGGAACCAAGGAGGCTGGGATCTTCGCCAGGTCGGCGATCTTACCGTTGAACAGAAGCTGCATGAAACGAATGCGCGTCTTCGTCTGTCCCCTCTTCGGATCCTGCCGATCGACTTCTCGTTCGACAAGTCGTAACGTGAGAGGAACAAACGCCAGTCGCCCGTTGAGAGCCGCCTTGATGCCGGCCACGTCGTTCAGGAGTTCCCGGAGTCCGTTCCAGCTCTTGGTGTCGATTTGATACGTCCCTACGCCTGGAACATCTGGCAGGTTGACCATGAGGTTCATCGTCGGAGCACACTCTTTCACCTTCGCTTCGCCATGCTCGTCGATGAAGTGATTAAACTTGCACTCCCGAGGGCCAGGGCAGGCTACTTCGACGCGTGTCCCGGTCTTGAGGTCAAGACGTCTGGCAGTAACTCCGTCTCCCTTGCAGATCGGCGACATTGTCGACGCTCCATAGAGCTTGTAGAAGTGGGGCATGATCTGGTCCAGGTTGCTCGACATAAACAAGACGGTCAGTTCCTTCGGCTTCTCGCCGTAGATTGCCTGGACTTCCGGCGGGACGATGAAGTAGTCAGCCTGGAATGGATAGCCCTTTGAGTCGTCCTTGCCCTTGTACCGCTTCCCGCCCAGGTGAATCTTGCCGAGACGCGGAGCGTAATGCTGTGCATCGGTGATTCCCTTGATACTCATATCTCCCCCAAGTCTGCTAATCTGTCGTCTACCCGCGCGCAGCCTCGAGCTGTGCCCGCGTCACGCCTGTCAGTTTCGTGAGCTTTGCCATGCGTTCAACCTTGGGAAAGCTCACGCCGCTCTCCCAATGCTTCCAGGTCGGCAGCGATACTTTCATCGCCTTTGCCGCTGCCAGTTGTGTCTGATTCGTCTGTGCTCTCCATAGAACAAGAGGATGGATCATTTGTTGCCTCCTGCACCAACCGGTGCAATGCCTGTTCTGCCTCATTTGCGTTCGTCTTGAACCAGTCTGCCCATGCCCCACCGGGCGTACCGAAGCCATTGATGTTTCGGCCTCCCCTTGAACAGATGTAGTACAGCTTCGTGTAGTTTCGGTCATAGATACATCGGATATTGGCGTCTCTCGGAAGGGAATCGCTCCACTGTTCACCCGTCAGCTCGATATCCTCGACGGCATAGTAATTGTCGTTCCTCATCGTCTCCATCGCCCAGAAGGTAACGGTCAGCGGCGTCTTGCTCCCTTCGATGATTTGAGTGACCAATCCATACATCCCGTCACTCGTCGAACCGTCCCGGATGATCACGACCTGATGTAAGTATTTCGCCCGTAGTTCGTTCATTCCACGATTCCCCACCTGATCAGCCAGTTCATCTTTTTGAACACGAGCCAGATGCCGACACCTGCGCCAACGATGATACCGAGACCAAACGACATCAGATAGGTCAAGGGGGTCATGTCAGCACTTCCTCGGATGGAGAACCGAAGACTCCAGCAGGAGGGTCGGTACATTGACAATGAGTGTGTCCCCGGGATTGAACTCACGGCATGCTGCCCGTATCCTATCACGGTCTTTTGCCACAGCTCCCTCGCGTTCCCTTGTTACTATCTGGTCGAGGTTCCCCTTCATGCTCTGACGACCTTCCAGTGTGGCAACGGCGACAAGGTGATTGATCTCTCCGATAAAGCGGTTGATCTCGACTCCCGTGAAGTGCCCTGTTGCGTCATGAATGGACTTCATGAGGTCCTGCACTGCTTTGTCTACGTCGCTCACGTCGCCCTCCTGACTTCCAGGATGTCATCCATCCGGACGGCCCCATGGTCGGTCACGTAGAGGGGTTCTCCTGTATGCCCCAGATCTGTGCTCTTGGCGACGTACTTCACTTCCGCGATGGCTAGGAGCCCATTATGATAGGCGCAGATCCAATCGCCCACGTGCGGGATGCTGCTGTTCTTCGGCTTCATGCCGCACGTCCGAAGGTTCCGACCGGGTGCTGCTGATAGTTGGACGTGACGAACATCCATGCGAGATTGAGAGACTGACGACGATCTGAACGTTTCGCTGCGCGGGCGTACCTGCTATATCCAGCAGCTGCGCCGTGCTTGGACGTACCGTGTCCCAAGACTACCTTCATTGCATTCCCCCAAGTCTGCTTATGTCAGAGGACTCGTGGCCTCCGCGTCTTGCTGTTGTTATTGTTCCCCTTCCCTTTCCCATGTCAAGAGAGAATACCTGTTGAGTGTGAAGATATAGTGAAGCCACGCACAGCACAAAAGAGGTGCGCGTGGCTCTCGGTCAGTCTGTCAGCGTCTTAGAGCGTTTGAGCGCCTAGGCGTCTAGGTTCCTCGCCCCTATGGCTCCTTGGTGGCATGGCGCATAAGCAGCTCGGCAGGTTTCTTCTCCTCGAGAGCCTTCTCCCGCTCAATCTTCTCGAGCATCGCCGCCTCGGAGAAGTTCGACATCTGCCATCCCTTGTGATGGATACAGAACTCCTTAACCGCAACGACGGTGCTCTCGCTCCAATGAATCGACAGTTTTGTCTTCTTCTCTTTCAGCGACTTTTCTATGAAGCCCATAGCGTTCCCTCCAATTCGTCGAGGAATGCCAGCCACGCCACACTGACCGGATTCTGCGGCTCGTAGTCCCAGATCGGCTTCGACACGTCGAGGGCTTCGGCCATGCGGACACTTGCCGGGATGATCGTCGCAAAGATGGCTGCGTCATAGGTTTTCTTCAGCATGGCGACAAAGTCACGCACATAGTTGGTCCGTTCCTGTGCGGCGTTTACCAAGATGCCGGCCAGCTGGAGGCGAGGATTCGCATGTTCCCGGACGAATGCCACGCGCTCAAGCAAACGTTTGACTGCATCACGATCGAACCTGTCTGGACGAACGGGAACCAGGAGACAGTCAGCGGCAACCATGACATTGCTGACAGCTGTTCCCAGGTGTGTAGGTGTGTCGATGACGACCAGGTCATAGGACGTGAACCCCTGCAGCAGATCCCGGAGGATGTAGGACTTCTCGAGGGAAGGGGCCGACTCATGCTCTGAGAGATCGTCGTTTGCCCCCAGGAGGTCAAGAGCCGTGTTCACCTTCTGCGGTTCCGGCATAGTCTTGCCCCGGGATGCGAAGGCGAGGGTGATGTTGGACTCGGGAAGAAGATGATCGGTACACATGCTGGTAGTGTTCCCTTGCGGGTCGAGGTCGACCAGGAGGACCGACTTGTGCCGCGCGGCCATCCCCATGGCGATATGCCAGCTAACGGTCGTCTTGCCCGTGCCCCCCTTCTGGTTTACAACGCCAAGGATCACAGCAGGCGCTCGCTCTCGGGGACTTGTTCGGTGATCAGGTTTGCTTCCGGCGGACGCTCGTTGCAGCTCCTGTACATTCGGTCGATCGCTTCTTCGATGACAGTAGTCGGATGCTTGCCCATGACTCGGGCGATGTAGCGGACCTTGGCACCGGTGAGCTCGTCAAGTTCTGGATGAGATTTGTGCAGCATGGTGTCTCTCCCTTCCCCCAAGCCAACCCCTGTATAGCACCGAGGCGCTTTGGTGTCAAGGGGGCAATATGCTAAGGGGCCTTGACGCCTAGGAGACAAAGAGATAGGATGCTATGGTAGCAAGTAGCCAAGGAGGCAACCGTGCACAGAGGGAGAGTATTCGCGCTGATTCTTGTGGTTCTACTGATGACATCTATCGTGGGGTGTTCCAGCCCTGCAGTGAGTGTCCCGGAGGAACCTGCGCCAATCGCGGCGCCCGTCGAAGACGTCCATGATTTTGTAATCGAGGTTACTGGCAACAAAGGGAACAAGTTCAGCGGCAACTATATGACCGTCATGGCCGACGGCAGTTCCACGTCTCACAGCGTTGATGGGGTCGTACTCGCTAATTACGTTGTGGCCGGGACAATGCCAACAGTCAAATACACGACAAGAGGGAGCATCGTCTCCTGTTTTTTCCAACAGAAGGGAGAAATAGGTGCCTTGATTGTGATCATTTCCAAGGATGGCTACCAAGTGGCAATGGAATCGACAAACGCTGCTTATGGCGTTGTCACGATAGCGACTCCCTAGACGGTCAGCTCATGCACTGGCCCCGTCACGCGCACGAAGACGAGGGCGATGGTATGGTAGGAGGTTTTCTCTCGCGAGATCGCTTCCTAGGGCCGCTTTTCGAGGTCTATCCATTTTGGAAATAGCTCATGGGACCAAGTTGGGCCTAAGTTGGAACTAAGTTGGGACTAAGTTTGACATACAGATTCTAAACCCATCGGAATCGAGGGGTTTGTGATCTGCATCTCACATGCTCCAAATATACAAAAGTGTATAGTTGGCGACATGGAGATGCAGAAGTTCGCCCCGAGGTGTCCGGAGGTGTCCGGAGGTGTC